>ERZ780025.515-NODE-515-length-14857-cov-2.183827_pt1 | contig 14857 bp, 13 predicted proteins | sample MGYA00511862_ERZ780025 | MGnify/ENA primary metagenome ERZ780025 (study PRJEB29588, sample SAMEA2156186) | human gut metagenome | biome: human gut; feature: human-associated habitat; material: faeces | place: Denmark | collected 2008/2010 ...
TCATCCTATGCCGGCTAGTTTATGTTGTAAAGCGTGCCTGCACCGCAGATTGCCGCAGTGTATCGCGCCTGCCTTTCCGTTTTTTAGTTTGGTCCGTTGTTTGCTGCGCTCTGCAGAAACTGCTCCTTCGCATAGACCGCTGCGCCCAGCATTCCGGCGGCGTCTCCGAGAACTGCAGTGACGATCGTACAGCAGCCATAGGGAATCCGCAATGCATGGGTATCCAGAATTTCACGGGTGTACTGAAGCAGGCGATCGCCCATACGGGACATGCCGCCGCCGACGATGATGATTTCCGGATTGTACAGGCTGAAAACGGCGCACAGACCGTAGCCGAGCAGCTCTCCGGTTTCTCTCATGGTCTCAATAGCAACAGCATCCCCGTCATCGTAGGCACGGGAAAGCATGTCTGCAGTGACCTTATCAAGGTCATTATTTACCCAGTCACAGATGATGCTGTGCTGTCCCAGTTGGACTTTTTCACGAAAGGTGCGCAAAATACCGAGAGCAGAAACATAGCGCCCAAGACAGCCGGAGCTTCCGCAGCGGCATTCCCGTCCTTCGCGGAACATGTTGATATGCCCGATTTCGCCTGCAGAACCGGTAGCGCCGTAGATCACGCGTCCGTCGATGACCGCAGCGCCGCCAAGCCCGGTTCCGAGGGTGATCATCAGGACGTTATTGCGGTTTTTGCCGGCGCCAAATTTCCATTCACCATAGAGATTGACACGTGCATCATTATCGATATAGGTCGGGATATGAAGATGGCTTTCCATCCAGGCGACGATCGGAACCTCCTCCCATTTCGGAAAATTCGGAGAAAACCGGGAAATACCGTTTTTGATATCGAGGATGCCGGGGACGCCGATGCCCATGCAGGTGATATCCTGACAGGTCAGGTGCAGCTCATCGAGAAGTGCCAGAACAGCATCATAAATGCGATTGAGGACGTGCTCCGAGCCGAAACGAACCTCGGTGGGTGTGCGCTTTTCCCCGAGCTTATGAAAAAAATCATCGAAAACAGAAATTTTAATATTGGTTCCACCGAGATCAAGCCCGATATAGGTTGCCATAAAATCCTCCTATTTACAGGTGCGTTTGCCGGAAAGCAGGAACTGCACCGTGGTTTTGACAGCTGAAAAACGTTTATATCCATTCTTTTTTCAGTATAACATATGCCCTGTGGAAGAAAAAGTGGAACTGTCAAAAATAGTGTGATAGAATATGGACAGATTTCAAACTCACAAAGATGCAGAAAAGAAGGATAATACTATGATTGCAGAACAATATCGAAAAATGCTGGATGCAAAGTCAGTGATCCGGCAGTTGTCCGAGAAGGCGACGAAGCGGGCGCAGATAATTGGTGCAGAGAATGTATTCGATTACAGCCTGGGAAATCCGTCCGTACCGGCACCGGCAGAGTTTAAGCAGGCACTGCTGGACCTGATTGAGAAGGAAGATCCGATGACCCTGCACGGCTACAGCCCGACGCTCGGTATCCCGTCTGTAAAGACGGCGATTGCGGAGTCCTTAAACTGCAGATTTGACATGAACTACGGACCGGAGCATATTTTCCCGGTTTCCGCAGCAGCGGCGGCAATCGCGCATGCGCTGCGTGCAGTGACTGTGCCGGGGGATGAAGTGCTGACCTTTGCTCCGTTTTTCCCGGAATATCATCCATATGTAGATCTGACCGGAGCCGTTTTAAAGGTTGTTCCGGCGGACACGAAGAGCTTCCAGATCAATTTCGAAGCGTTTGAAGAAATGTTGGGACCGAGGGTTGCGGCAGTGTTGGTGAATACACCGAACAATCCGTCCGGCGCAGTTTATTCGGCGGAGACGTTGACAAAGCTGGCGGAGGTTCTGACGAGAAAAGCAGAACAATACGGGCATGATATTTTCCTGATTTCGGATGAACCGTATCGGGAAATCGTATTTGACGGCAAACAGCAGCCGTATGTATCGAAATTTTATGCCAATACGATCAGCTGCTACTCTTTTTCCAAGGCGCTGTCGCTGCCGGGCGAGAGAATCGGCTATCTGGCGGTCAATCCGGCGTGTCCGTATGCGGCGGAGATCGTAAATATGTGCGGACAGATTTCGAGGGGAATCGGCCATAACTGCCCGACGTCCCTGATGCAGCTGGCGGTATCGAAGGTGCTCGACCTGACCTCCGATTTCTCCGTCTATGAAAAGAACCGCAACCTGCTCTACGAATGCCTGACGGACTGTGGCTTCGAGGTTGTGAAGCCGGAAGGAACCTTTTACATCTTCCCGAAAGCCCCGGAAGCAGACGCGGTAGCATTTTGTCAGAAAGCGCTGCAGTACGATCTGGTGCTCATTCCGGCTGATTCCTTCGGCTGTCCCGGATATTTCCGCATGGCATATTGCATTGATACGGAGAAGGTGGAGCGTTCCCTGCCGGTGCTGCGCAAAATGATGAAAGAAATCTATGGTTGAATGGAAAGCCCTGATATCATAAAATGAGTGAAACGACAAATGAGACAGCAGGAGTTTTGCAGCAAGGAGGCGCATATCTATGATGTATCAGGCGGGATTGGTGCTGGAGGGCGGCGCGATGAAGGGCGTTTACACCGCCGGCGTGCTGGATTTTTTTCTGGATGCAGGAATCGACTTTGCCAAATGCTACGGCGTTTCGGCGGGAGCGTGCTGCCTGTGCAGTTATCTTTCCAGACAAAAAGGCAGACAATACAGCGTTTTTACCGACTATCTTGAGGATAAAAACTATTGGGGACTTTCGAGCTTGTTAAGGACCGGCGATTATTTCAATGTCCAGATGTGTTATCACGATATCCCGGAGCGCTTAAATCCGTTCGACTACGAGACGTTTGATAAAAATCCGAGTAAAGGATACGCGGTCGTAACCAATATTGAAACCGGACTGGCCGAGTATCTTCCGATGAAGAATATGCACAGGAATATCGAGGCAGTGCGGGCATCGGCATCAATGCCGCTTGTGTCCAGACCGGTAGAGATCAACGGAAAGTTGTACTTAGACGGCGGACTTGCGGATTCTATCCCGCTTCTGCATGCCGTGACGGACGGATGCCGCAAAAATGTCGTTGTGATGACAAAAGAGACGGGCTATCGTCGTGTCCAGCCGAAGCATCTGGAACTGATCAAAGCCAGATATGCGAAATATCCGAAGGTATACGAGCTGATGGCAAACCGCGCAGCAGCCTATAACCAGCAGCTGGATTATCTGGAAGCTGAGTTAAAAAACGGCACTGCGTTTTTGATTCAGCCATCCCACCCAAATGAAGTGGGACGCATCGAAAAAAACAGGAAAAAGCTGCGGGCGCTTTATGAAGAAGGATATCAGGAAGCAGCGCGCCGCAAGGAAGAGCTGATCGCTTTTCTGGAAAAATAAAGGAGGCAGAAAATGTTATCATTTATTGAAATTTTAAAGGCGATTCTGTTCGGAATCGTAGAGGGCATCACCGAGTGGCTGCCCGTCAGCAGCACAGGTCATATGATTCTGTTAAATGAGTTCGTTCATATGAACGTTTCAGAGAAATTTTGGGATATGTTCCTGGTTGTCATCCAGCTGGGTGCGATTTTAGCGGTTGTGTTGCTGTTCTGGAAACAGATCTGGCCGTTTAATTTTACCGGAAGGTCCAAAACAAACGGCATTGTGAAAAAGGATATCATGAAAATGTGGTTCAAGATCATTGTTGCCTGCATTCCGGCGGCAGTAGTCGGTCTGCTGTTCGACGATATCCTTGAAAAATATCTTTACAACCCGATTACGGTTGCAGTGATGCTGATCCTGTTTGGTATCGGATTTATCCTCGTGGAAAATGGTCATAAAGGAAAACGTGCAAGAGTCCGCAGTCTGGCACAGCTTACTTATAAAGATGCGATTATCATCGGTCTGTTCCAGCTGATTGCGGCAATCTTTCCCGGAACCTCCCGTTCCGGAGCAACCATTTTGGGAGGCCTGATGATCGGCGTTTCCAGAACCGTTGCAGCGGAGTTCACGTTCTTTCTGGCGATCCCGGTTATGTTGGGGGCGAGCCTGTTAAAGGTGATCCGCTTCGGCTTTGCTTTTTCAATGGCGGAGGCAGTGATCCTGCTGGTTGGCATGGCAATTGCTTTTATTGTATCCGTGCTTGTGATTCGCTTCCTGATGGGCTACATCAAAAAACATGACTTCAAGGTGTTTGGCTGGTATCGAATCGTGCTCGGTATCCTTGTACTGCTGTATTTCTTTGTAGTGAAATAAATAGGAAAGAGGCTGTCTGTCTGGAGACGGCCTCTTTTATTTTGCGGAAATGTAAAAAATTTTACATGAATTTTACAAAAACGGTGGGCAGATTTTACGGACGCCTGTTACAATGGGCTGGAAATGAAGATCAGATCAAAAAGGAGAGAGTTATGCAACTGGAAGGAATTTCGGTATTGTTTTCATTTATCGGCGGCCTGGGGATGTTTCTGTACGGCATGCATGTAATGGCGAACGGCCTGCAGCATTTTGCGGGCGGAAAGATGCAGCGGCTGATGAGCTTTCTGACACAGAACAGGCTGATGGCAATCCTGGTAGGAACCCTCGTCACGGCAGTGATTCAAAGCTCTTCCGCGACGACGGTTATGGTAGTTGGCTTTGTCAATGCCGGAATGCTGAATCTGTCGCAGGCAGTCGGCGTTATCATGGGTGCGAATATCGGAACAACGATCACCGCGTGGCTGGTATCCCTGAGCGAGTTCGGCAGTTTTTTGAACCCGGAATTTTATGCGCCCCTGCTGCTGGGAATCGGCGCATTTGTTATTCTGTTTACAAAATCAGAGAAAAAGAAGCAAATTGGTGAAATCCTGATCGGTTTCGCGATCCTGTTTATCGGACTTTCCTTTATGTCCGACGCGATTAAGCCCTATCGGGATTCCCCGGTGTTTTCCAATGCCTTTACGGTGCTCGGTAAAAATCCGGTATTGGCGATACTGACTGGTACGGTTGTCACTGCAATCATCCAGAGTTCTTCGGCTTCCGTCGGTATTTTGCAGACGCTGGCGATGAACGGGATCGTCAACTGGAGAGCTGCGGTGTTTATTACACTCGGACAGAATATTGGTACTTGCGTGACAGCGCTTTTGTCCGGTGTTGGTTCTGACAGAAACGGCAAGCGCGCGGCGGTGATTCATCTTTTGTTTAATGTCATCGGCGCAGTGCTGTTTGGAGTGGCTATGTACGTGCTGTTTTTGATTTTCCCGGCATGGGGAGCGTCTACGATGAACAGTGTAGATATTTCCATTTTCCACACAGTATTCAACATTACCTGTACGGTTGTGATGCTTCCATTTGCAGAAAAGCTGGTATGGATTTCCGGAAAGCTTGTGCCTGGCAGCGACCAGACAGCAGGAGAACTCGAAGGCAGCGAAGCAAAAAAGATGGCGAAACGCTTAGACAGCAGAGTACTTGGAAATCCGCTCTTTGCGCTGGCAACGGTAGTGCAGGAGGTTTCCGTGATGGGGCATGCGACCTGTCAGAACCTGGAGCTTGCGCTTGCAGCCGTGTCAGAAGAAAATCCTCAGAAGGCGCAGAAGGTATACGAGCGGGAAAAAGATATCAACAGTATGGAAAAAATCCTGACGGAGTTTTTGGTAGAGGTAGATAATCTTTCCTTGACAGAGGGGCAGCAGGAGCAGGTGAAAAACCTGTTTTATACGGTCAGTGACATCGAACGGGCGGGCGATCATGCGGAAAATATCGCAGAGCTGGCGGAGACGCTATCGAAAAATTCCGGCAGTTTTTCCAAAAAGGGAAAAGCGGATCTGGAACTGATTTCCGCCCAGACAATGCAGTCCTTGCAGATTGCGGTAGAATCGAGGGAAACAGGTTCTGTTAAGTCTGCAAATGCAGTCCGTGTGCTGGAGCAGAGCGTGGATCAGCTGGAAGGGGAGATGCGGGAAAAACATATCCGCAGACTTTCTAAAGGAAAATGCGAGCCGGAAAGCGGTGTGATCTTCCTGGATATTATAAGCAATCTGGAACGGATTTCTGACCATGCAGTCAATGTTGCAGACTATGTAAAGGCAGAAGCTGAGGCCGGGATACCGGCGATCCGGATCTAAGGCTGACGGTATGGCGGAGAAAGCAGAGCATATCACACAGATACCTGGCAGAGCTTATCGAACGGAGCTGAGATTACACTGTGCAGCACATCGTACACGACATGCGCAGCGGGTATCATGCATATAGGAGGAGAATCCGGAATGATCTATATTATAGAGGACGATGAAAATATCAGAAATCTGGTTCAGGTGGCACTGAACGGTTCCGGCTATGAGACTGCGGCATTTGAAACTGCGGAGGAAGCACTTGGCGCATTTAAAGTAAAAGCTCCCCAGCTGGCGATTTTTGATCTGATGCTGCCGGGAATGGACGGACTGGAAGCAATCCGTAAAATTCGCGCAAACGATGCATGGAAAAAGCTTCCGGTGCTGGTGCTGACGGCGAAGGATAAGGAATACGACAAGGTAGCAGGACTGGATGGGGGCGCAGACGACTATATGACCAAGCCCTTCAGCGTGCTGGAGCTGCTGGCACGGGTGCGTTCTTTGCTGCGCCGTACTAAAGAGGAGGAACCGGAACAGCCGAAGCTTTTCGACTGCGGTGCCCTGCATCTGGATCTGGAAACGCGGGAGGTAAAGGTAAATGGAAGTGAGGTTCTTTTAACCTACAAAGAATATGAGCTGCTTGTTTATCTGGCAGAAAATCAGAACCGTGTGGTATCGCGGGATGAGCTTTTGGATAAGCTTTGGGACTGGCGAGCGGACGTGGAGACAAGAACACTTGATATTCATATCAAAACCCTTCGCCAGAAGCTGGGGGAAGAGGCGGGACACTACATTAAAACGGTGCGCAGCGTCGGCTACCGTTTTATGAAGCCTCAGGAATAGGAAAGCAAAAGGAAAAATGGGGAAATGAAAAAAATTATGATAAAAAATCCGGTACTGGTCCGCTTTGCCATGATCTTAGTATTGGCGCTGGCGATCAGCAGTATTGTTTCGTCTTTTTTTCTTGGAAGCCGGATGCGGCAGGAAAATGTGGAGATGATGGAAAAGACGATTTCCGTAGTCGAATACACACTCGATACGGATAAACCGTTGCAGGAGCAGCTACAGAAGGTTCATGCCTCTGCACTGGATGCGAATGTCCGGGTTACGATAATCGCAAAAGACGGAACAGTGCTTGCTGATTCTGATCTGAAAAATGTGGACGGTATGGAAAATCATCTTGACAGGCAGGAGGTAAAGGAGGCACTTGAAAAGGGTGAGGGCAGTTCGACCCGTTATTCTGAAAGTCTTGGTCAGGAGATGCTGTATGTAGCAAAGCTTTCAGAGGATGGAAAGGCTATTATTCGTATGTCGATTCCCTACACCGGCCTTTTCCGGTATATGATCGTAGTGCTTCCGCTTCTGCTTGTCGGAATGATAGTCGCGTTTGCTGTAAGCGTTGCAGTTGCAGCGAGATATTCCGGATATATCCGCTCTGATGAAATCAAACGGCAGATGGTACAGATGGAGCGAGACCGTAAAATTCGCCAGGAATTTTTCAGTAATGCCTCCCATGAGCTTAAAACGCCGATTACGTCCGTGCGGGGCTATGCGGAGCTGTTGAGTCAGGATTTTGTCAAGGATGAGGCGACCAGGAAGGATTTCCTTGCGAGGATTTTAAAGGAAACAGAGCATATGACAAGTCTGATCGATGATATCCTGATGATCTCGCGGCTGGAAAGCAAGGATGCGGAGGTAACGCTGAGTAAGGTAAATTTAAAAAGTGTGATGGATGAGGTCCTGGAATCCCTGACACCACAGGCGGCATCCTGTAAGGTGGAAATTTCGGGCTCGTGTGGAAATGTGATCCTCCAGGCAAGTCTGCAGCAGATGCGGGAGCTTTTATCAAATCTGATCAGCAATGGCATCAAATACAACCATCCGGGCGGACATGTCTGGACAAAAATCTGGCAGGAGCCAGAGGCAGTATATATAGAAGTAAAGGATGATGGCGTAGGAATCGATCCGGAGGATCAGAAACGTGTCTTTGAACGCTTTTTCAGGGTGGACAAGGGAAGAAGCCGAAAAATGGGCGGAACCGGCCTGGGACTGTCGATTGTGAAGCATATCACGGCGTATTACGGGGGCAGTGTAAGGCTTACCAGTGAGCCTGGAGCCGGAAGTACATTTTTTGTCGAAATTCCGATGTCCGGAATAAATAAAATGTAAAAATATTGCCTAAAAAGCGTTAATTCTTTCGGCAAAAACAGAGGAAAGGTTGACAATATCTGGTTTTAGAAGTAAACTAATCACTAAATTCAGGTAATTGCTAGATAATGATATGACAAGGAGAATGGATACCTGGGTGTTAAGGAGGAGATCATTATGAGAAAAAGCACAGTGAAGAAAACTGTAACAAAGGCACCCGTTAATAAAAAAGAAACCGTAAAAGCTGAGACTGTTGCGGCAGTAAAGACCGAGGAACCCAAGACAGAGGCTGTTGAAGCCAAGGCAGAAGAAAAAGCAGTTGAAGCAGAAGCAACAGCTGCCGCTAAAGCAGTGGAAAAGCCCGCAGCAAAGAAAACAGCGGCAAAGAAGACCACAACAGCAAAGGCAACCGCTGAAAAGAAAGCGCCTGCAAAGCGCGCAACAAAAGCAGCAGCTGTAAAGACTGAGGTAAGCGTTCAGTTTGCAGGCAAGGAATACACAACTGAGAGACTGGTTGAGATTGCCAAAGATGTATGGCAGTATGACCTGGGCAACGCACCGGAAGAGTTCAAGAGCGTTGAGCTGTATGTAAAGCCGGAAGAGAGCGCAGTATACTATGTGATCAACGGTACAACGAGCGGAAGCTTCGGAATCTAAGTGTCTGAGCAGACACCGCAATTGAAAGCAGGCGCTGCCATAATCTGAGCGGGCGCTGCAGAGTCAGAATGTACATAGTACATAGAAATAAGAACAGCCGTATCGGGGACGAATCCTTCCCGGTGCGGCTGCTTTTTTCATAAATTCTCCATTCCGCAGGCGCTTTGCGCCGAAGGAATCGCGAGGCGAACGTCCAGTTCGGCTCTGCGATCCTAACTACTTTGTGACGCCTGTGGCACAAATAGCTGTGCGAAAAATAAGCGATCACGCTTATTTTTCACACTATCTTCACAAGTATTTTGGGAAAATCTGTTGACAATAGAGTAGGGGAGTGGTAATGTAATCATCAGAAGGTGTTAGCACTCCAATTGATTGAGTGCTAACAAATCAGAAAGCAGGTGAGAACGTGGAACTCGATGAAAGGAAAAAGAAAATTCTGCAGGCAGTTATTCGGAACTATCTGGAGACAGGAGAGCCGGTCGGCAGCAGGACAATTTCCAAGTATACCGATTTGAATTTAAGTTCCGCGACCATCCGTAATGAGATGTCCGATCTGGAAGAGATGGGCTACATTTTACAGCCCCATACCTCTGCAGGACGGATTCCTTCTGATAAGGGTTACCGCTTTTATGTAGACACCATGCTGGGTGAGCGGGAACGTGAAGTGGAAGAGTTAAAAGGTCTGCTTCTGGAAAAGGATGAAAAGATGGACACTCTCTTAAAGAGAGTGGCGAGAGTGCTGGCGACCAACACCAATTATGCGGCGATGATCACCACACCCCAGTATCAGCGCAATAAGCTGAAATTCATCCAGCTTTCAAAAGTAGATGAGCATCAGCTTCTGGCAGTTGTTGTAGTAGAAGGCAATGTGATCAAGAACACGATGCTTCAGGTCGAAGAGGATCTGGATGATGCGACACTCCTGAAACTGAACATCCTGTTGAATACCCATTTGAATGGGCTGTCGATTGATGAAATCAATCTTGCGATGATTTCGGAGATGAAGCAGCAGGCAGGCGTTCACAGCGGCATTGTAAGTGGTGTGATTGATGCAGTTGCCGAAGCGATCCGGTCGGATGAGGATTTAAAGATCTATACCAGCGGAACCAATAACATCCTGAAATATCCGGAGCTGACAGATAACCGGGAAAAGGCAAGTGAGCTGATCAATGTTTTCGAAGAAAAGAAAGCATTGGGAGAATTGGTTCAGGATTCTCTTTCTGAAGAGAGCGGTACCGGTATTCAGGTTTATATCGGCAATGAGACACCGGTTCAATCCATGAAGGATTGCAGCGTTGTAACTGCAACCTATGAGCTGGGAGAGGGCATGAGAGGTACAATCGGAATCATCGGCCCCAAACGAATGGATTATGACAAGGTCATCGGTACCTTAAAAACACTGATGAACGAGTTGGATACTTTATATAAGAAGTAGAAAGGGTGACAGGCGTGGCAGAAGAGAGAATGGAAGAGGAAGTAAAGCAGGACACATCGGAAACCGAAACGCAGGAAAAACGGAATACGGAAGAATGTGAAGAAACTGCGGAGGCTTCCGCAGAAAATACAGAAACCCCGGAAGATGGGGAAGCTTCTGAGGAAAAAGATAAAAAAGGCTTCTTTTCCGGAAGAAAAAAAGAGAAAAAGGAAGATGCCGTAAAGGCACAGATCAACGAGCTGCAGGATAAGGTAATGCGGCAGATGGCTGAGTTCGAGAACTTCCGCAAGCGTTCCGAAAAGGAAAAGTCTGCGATGTTCGAGACAGGCGCAAAGAGCGTGATCGAAAAGATCCTTCCCGTTGTAGATAATTTTGAAAGAGGACTTGCAACCGTACCGGAAGACGAAAAGGATGCTCCTTTTGTAGACGGTATGAACAAGGTTTACAGGCAGCTGCTGACAGAGCTTGAAAACCTTGGTGTAAAACCGATCGAAGCGGTCGGCAAAGAGTTCGATCCCAACTTCCACAATGCAGTGATGCAGGTGGAAAACGATGAGCTGGAACCCGGAACTGTAGCGCAGGAGCTTTTAAAGGGCTACATGTACAGGGACACCGTGGTACGTCACAGCATGGTCGCTGTTGTGCAGGAATAAAAGCCTGCAGGCAGCTTTTCATAGATTTGAACAGAACATAAGACATTGCTTGAGATAGCCGATAAGGCAGAAGGAGAAAAGTTATGAGTAAGATTATTGGTATCGACCTTGGTACAACAAACAGCTGCGTAGCAGTTATGGAAGGCGGCAAGCCTACCGTTATCGCAAATGCAGAAGGAGCAAGAACAACACCTTCCGTAGTTGCATTCACAAAGACCGGTGAGAGACTGGTCGGCGAGCCTGCAAAACGTCAGGCAGTTACCAATGCAGACCGCACCATCGCTTCTATTAAGAGACATATGGGTACGGACTACAAGGTAGACATCGACGGAAAGAAATATTCCCCTCAGGAAATTTCCGCTATGATCCTGCAGAAGCTGAAAGCTGACGCAGAGAACTATCTGGGCGAGAAGGTATCCGAAGCAGTTATCACTGTTCCTGCATACTTCAACGATGCTCAGCGTCAGGCAACAAAGGATGCCGGCAAGATCGCAGGCCTCGATGTAAAGCGTATCATCAACGAGCCTACCGCAGCAGCTCTGGCATACGGACTTGACAACGAAAAAGAACAGAAGATCATGGTATACGACTTAGGCGGCGGTACATTCGATGTTTCCATCATCGAAATCGGCGACGGCGTTATCGAAGTTCTGGCAACCAATGGTGATACTCATCTGGGCGGCGATGATTTCGATAACAAGATCATTGATTGGATGGTTTCCGAATTTAAGGCTCAGCAGGGCGTAGACCTGTCTAAAGATAAGATGGCAATGCAGAGACTGAAAGAAGCAGCTGAAAAGGCGAAAAAGGAGCTGTCCAGTGCGACAACAACCAACATCAACCTGCCTTTCATCAGCATGAACGCAAACGGACCTCTGCACTTTGATATGGATCTGTCCAGAGCAAAATTTGATGAACTGACAAGCGATCTGGTAGAGCGTACTGCAATTCCGGTTCAGAACGCATTAAAGGATGCAGGCATTACCGCTTCCGAGCTTGGCAAGGTACTGTTGGTCGGTGGTTCTACCCGTATCCCGGCTGTACAGGATAAGGTAAAACAGCTGACCGGTCATGAACCCAGCAAGTCCTTAAACCCTGACGAGTGCGTTGCACTGGGTGCTTCCATCCAGGGCGGTAAGCTGGCAGGCGATGCAGGCGCAGGTGATATCCTGCTGCTGGATGTAACTCCTCTGTCCCTGTCCATTGAGACAATGGGTGGTATCGCAACCAGACTGATTGAGAGAAATACAACCATTCCTACTAAGAAGAGTCAGATTTTCTCTACAGCTGCTGATAACCAGACAGCCGTTGATATCAACGTAGTACAGGGTGAAAGACAGTTTGCCAAGGATAACAAGTCACTTGGACAGTTCAGACTTGATGGTATCCCTCCAGCAAGAAGAGGTGTTCCACAGATTGAAGTTACATTTGATATCGATGCTAATGGTATCGTTAATGTATCTGCTAAGGATCTTGGAACAGGCAAGGAGCAGCATATTACAATAACAGCTGGTTCTAATATGTCTGATGAAGATATCGATAAGGCTGTTAAGGAAGCTGCTGAGTTCGAAGCTCAGGATAAGAAGCGTAAGGAAGCTATCGAAGTTCGTAACGAAGCTGACTCTATGGTATTCCAGACACAGAAGGCTCTTGATGAAGCTGGCGACAAGCTTGATGCTAACGACAAGGCAAATGTTGAGGCAGACCTTAACGCACTTAAGTCACTTGTTGAATCAACAGATGCTGAGAATATGACAGATGCTCAGGTTGATGAGATTAAGGCAGCTAAAGAAAAGCTTATGACATCAGCACAGAACCTCTTTGCTAAGATGTATGAAGCAACTCAGGGTGCAGGCACAGCCGGTGCTGGTCCTGATATGGGAGCTGGCGCAGGTGCTGATAATGCACAGGGAAGCGCACCTTATGGTGATGATGTTGTAGATGGTGACTACAAGGAAGTATAATTAAGTAATATATATGATGTGGTCTATGATTATTGAAGGTTATAATATCAGAGTTAATGCAATTAACAATGATTAATTATGGAGTTATATAAAGACTTCTTAAGACTTGACAATTATAGATGAAATCAGAAAGGAAGTCAGGACTCATATCAGGGTACCTGACTCCTTTCGGGTATAGAAAGGCGGAACCTATATGGCAGAAAAGAGAGATTATTACGAGGTCCTTGGTGTGCCTAAGGACGCAGATGATGCAGCAATTAAAAGAGCATATAGACAGTTAGCTAAGAAGTATCACCCTGATATGAATCCGGGAGATAAAGAGGCTGAGGCTAAGTTTAAGGAAGCATCAGAAGCATATGCAGTTCTTAGTGATGCAGATAAGAGAAGACAGTATGACCAGTTCGGACACGCAGCATTTGAAGGCGGTGCAGGTGGAGCTGGCGGTGGCGGCTTTGATTTTGACTTCGGTGATATGGGCGATATATTTGGTGATATATTCGGTGGCATGTTCGGAGGAGGTTCAAGCAGCAGACGTAACAGCAACGGACCAAGACGTGGTGCAGATATAAGGGTTAATGTAAGAATTACATTTGCAGAGTCAGTTACAGGAACTAAGAAGAAGATAGATGTAACACTTAAGGACGAATGTTCTAAGTGTCACGGAACAGGTGCAAAGCCGGGAACAAGTCCTGAAACTTGTAAGAAATGTGGCGGACGTGGACAGGTAACAGTAACACAGCAGTCATTCCTTGGAATGATGAGAAGTGTACAGCCTTGCCCAGACTGTCACGGAACAGGTAAGATTGTTAAAGAAAAGTGTCCAGACTGCTATGGAACAGGTTATATAAGCAGCAAGAAGACAATTGAAGTTAATATACCTGCTGGTATTGATAATGGACAGTGTGTCCGTATTCAGGGCAAGGGCGAGCCAGGTACTAATGGCGGTCCAAGAGGCGATTTATTAGTAGCTGTAATGATATCAGCAGATCCAGCATTTGAGAGAGATGGCTATAACATTTTCTCAGATGTTGTAATAAGCTATCCTACAGCAGTTCTTGGCGGAGAAGTCAAGGTAAAGACTGTTGATGGTGAAGTTATATATGAAGTTAAGCCGGGAACAGCTTCAGGTACAAGAGTAAGGCTCAGAGGCAAAGGTATGCCAACATTAAGAAATCCTCAGACAAGAGGAGATCATTACATTACACTTATTGTTGATATTCCTACAAAGCTTAATAATGAACAGAAAGAAGCACTTATGGAATATGATAAGACACTTACAGGAGAGGAACACAAACATCCAAAGAAGAAGGGCTTCTTTAAATAAATGCATAAAGTTCTTATAAAAATACAAACGAAATATATCATTTCATTGTCGTATTTAAAGAATTATGATATAATCAAAGACACTGAGAAGTATCAGTCGAATAATTAAAAGAAAGGGGCTATTATTATAATGATGAAATCAAAATGATGAGTATTAGGCGACAGACTAAAACTAATCCAAATGGTATTCGTTTTTGGAATGCTAAAAGTAAGGCAAAGGGAACAGGTTATGTGCAGTTACCAGTTTATTACTTGAGTTTAGCAAGATTGTTTCCGATTGGTGAAACTGTAAAAACAAAGAATATAGACATACAATTGACAGAAGAGGAAAATGCATTTTTTGTAAAAAAATATAAAGAGTTGTTATCAATTTAAGAGACCCAAAATGCAGTTGCTAGCATGGAGAGAGTTGATTCACGTAGAAATTTTGTGGGCATAAATGACAATACGCATGATGTGTTTACTAACTCAGCGGGCGAAAGCAATGTTGGTAAGATTATTTTGGCAATATTATCGTTTATGCGTTTGAAAGCGAGATATGGTAATCAATATAAGGGAGGAATATTACTTATTGATGAGTTGGATGCAACACTTTATGGATA
>ERZ780025.519-NODE-519-length-14802-cov-8.477860_pt1 | contig 14802 bp, 9 predicted proteins | sample MGYA00511862_ERZ780025 | MGnify/ENA primary metagenome ERZ780025 (study PRJEB29588, sample SAMEA2156186) | human gut metagenome | biome: human gut; feature: human-associated habitat; material: faeces | place: Denmark | collected 2008/2010 ...
CTTCCCCCCGAGGAAGTGGGCGCAGCCGATGCCGGCGAGTGTGCCCAGCGACGAGAGGGCGTCGCTGCGGTGGTGCCAGGCGTTGGCTATGACGCTCGGACTGTCGATCCGGCGGCCGACGCGCACCGTGTAGCGGTAGAGAATCTCCTTGGCGACGATCGAGACGACGGCCGCCACGAGGGCGACGGCACCCGGACGGGGCAGCGTGCCGCCCTCGAGGATCGTGCGGATGGAGCCGATGCTCGACGAGAGGATGCCGATGCCGACCGCCGCGAGGGCGAGGCTGATGATGATCGTGGCGAGGGTCTCGTACTTGCCGTGGCCGTAGTCGTGCCCGTCGTCCTTGGGTTTGGACGAGATGCGGGCGAAGACGATCACGACGATGTCGGTCGCCATGTCCGAGAAGGAGTGGATGGCGTCGGCGACCATGGCGCCGCTTCGGCCGAGAATGCCGGCGGCGAGTTTGGCCGCCGAGAGGATGAGATTGACGACGAACCCGACGAGGGTGACGCGGTAAATCTCCTTTTCGCGCGTGGATGTGTCGGCTGTCATGCGGGATTGTTTTTTTTGTGTTGCCGGTTGACGGCCGCCTCCCGCGCCCGTATGCGGGGCGGGACTGCGGAGGGCCTCCGATGAAAAAAGTTCCCGGACGGCCGCCCGGGAACTCTGTTGTTTGTCCGCGCGGCGGCGGGGATCAGTAGCTGCGGGCGAAGAGCACGCGGCGGTGCGACGGCTTGCCCGAGTAGATGCAGGTGCCCTCCTCGTCGACGACGTCGAGTGGGATGCAGCGGATCGTGGCCTTCGTGGCATCCTTGATGGCCACCTCGGTCTCGACCGTGCCGTCCCAGTGGGCCGAGATGAAGCCGCCCTTCTCGTCGAGCACACGCTTGAACTCCTCCCACGTGTCGACCTTCGTAATCATCGAGTCGCGGAACGTGAGCGCCTTGCGGTAGATGTTTTCCTGAATCTCGCCCAGGAGCTTCTCGATGAGTTCGACCAGCCCCTGCTGCGGGACGGTCTCCTTCTCGAGCGTGTCGCGGCGCACCAGCTCGATTGTGCCGTTCTCCATGTCGCGGCCGCCCATGGCCAGCCGCACCGGCACGCCCTTGAGCTCGTATTCCGAGAACTTGAAGCCCGGACGGACGTTGTCGCGGTCGTCGATCTTGACGCTGATGCCGCGCTCGCGCAGCTCGGCGGCGATGGCGTCGAAGCGCTCGCAGATGGCTGCCAGCTGCTCGGCGGTCTTGTAGATGGGGACCATGACGACCTGGATCGGCGCCAGCTTCGGCGGCAGGACCAGTCCGTTGTTGTCCGAGTGGGCCATGATGAGGGCGCCCATCAGGCGCGTCGAAACGCCCCACGACGTAGCCCAGACATGCTCCAGCTTGCCCTCCTTGTTGACATACTGCACGTCGAAGGCCTTGGCGAAGTTCTGCCCGAGGAAGTGCGACGTGCCGCTCTGCAGGGCCTTGCCGTCCTGCATCATCGCCTCGATCGTGAGCGTGTCCTCGGCGCCGGCGAAGCGCTCGTTCGGGGACTTGTGTCCGACGATGACCGGCAGCGACATCCACTCGCGGGCGAAGCGCTCGTAGACGTGGATCATCTTCGTGGCCTCGGCGATGGCCTCCTCGCGTGTGGCGTGGGCCGTGTGCCCCTCCTGCCAGAGGAATTCGGCCGTGCGCAGGAACAGGCGCGTGCGCATCTCCCAGCGCACGACGTTGGCCCACTGGTTGCAGAGGATCGGCAGGTCGCGGTAGGACTGGATCCAGTTCTTGTAGGTGTTCCAGATGATCGTCTCCGACGTCGGGCGCACGATGAGCTCCTCCTCGAGCTTGGCGTCGGGGTCCACGACGACGCCCTTGCCCTCGGGGTCGTTCTTCAGACGGTAGTGCGTCACCACGGCGCACTCCTTGGCAAAGCCCTCGACGTGGTGGGCCTCCTTCGAGAAGAACGATTTGGGGATGAACAGCGGGAAGTAGGCGTTCTGGTGCCCGGTCTCCTTGAACATCTTGTCCAGCGCGTCGTGCATCTTCTCCCAGATGGCGTAGCCGTAGGGTTTGATGACCATACATCCGCGGACGGCCGAGTTCTCGGCCAGGCCCGCCTTTACCACGAGGTCGTTGTACCACTGCGAGTAGTTCTCGTCCGACTTCGTCAGGTCTTTGAGTTCCTTTGCCATAGTCAAAATATTTTTGTTTTTGTCTTTCGCTTCGTTTTCAGCCTGCAAATATACGAAGTTTCCTCGTATCCGGAAACTTTGCGCGCGGGAAAATGCCGAAAGCCGTTGTGCGGCCGCATCCGGCAGGCGGCCGTGCGCCTCCCGGGGCTCTTCTCCCTCCGGATGAGGCGCTTTCCGGAACCCTTCTCCCTCCGGATGAGGCGCTTTCCGAGCCCCTCACTTTTCCGGGCGAGCGCCTTCCGGTTCCGGGGAGCGGGTGGTGCTGATGTCGCGGACGGTCTTTCCGAATGCTCTTCCCGGGCAGGCCCTCGGGCAGATCCCCGGACAGCCCCCGGATGGCCAGCTCCGGATGGTTTTTCCGCATACCTCTTCGGGCCGCGGCGGTGTGCTCTTTTTCCGCGGAGGGCTGCGGCGGGTCAGCCGATGAGTTTCAGCAGCTGTCGGTCCGAAGCTTCGGGAAAGAGCGTGCGGAAGTGGTCGCGGATGCGGACGAACGACTCCGCGGGCGTGCAGTCGGCGATCAGCGGCCCGTAGAGCGTCTCGGGCGCCGTGTAGCGGGCCACGCCCCAGCCGTAGGGATTGCCGTGACGGTCGAGGTTGTACTCGAAGTCGGCGATGACGAGCCGCATCTCCATCTGCAGGCGCGTCAGCACCGGGTCGAGCGAGATCTTTTCATCCTCCGGGACCTCGTCAGCGAGCTCGCTGCCCGTGCGCCGTCCGCGCCCCCTGGCGAAGCCGAGCATGCGGCGCAGCTCCTGGATGGTGGCCGTCCCCTCGACCTGAATGGTCTGCATGACCACGTCGTCGAGCGCCGCCGTATCCTCGTCCGACGCCAGCGGCCGCGAGCGCCGGTAGTTGGCCCAGTCCGCGAGCCACGCGCGGCTGACGAAGCCCGCCTTGCGGTTGAAGAACTTGCCGTAGGCGCAGTGTCCCTCGCGGATGACGGGCCCTTTCCACTCCCAGGCCCCCTCCTCGTCGGTGAACCAGTATTCCGGGGAGATCATCTCCTCGATCGAAAAGCCGGGGATGCCGCACCGGAAGAAGGGCAGGAAGCCCAGCTCCAGACAGCGGCGCTCCACATCGGCCGCACTTTCCAGACAGTGTTGTTTCATGGGCTGTATTGTTTTGGAAACAAGAACTTTGGATTACTCCCGGGAATCATCGTTAATTCTATGTTTGGGATGGATCGGAATAATCCATCTTTAACGACAAAACAGGATGATTATTTCTTGTTCGGTTTTTTATTTTTGCTCATTGATAAATTCCTGTATTTCCCCCAATCCTCCGATCTCTTTGGGTAAAACAAACATGTTTCTGGGATTGGCGTAATTTATAAAATGCTTTTTTATCGTCTCTATATCAAATTCTTCAATTCCTTTCCGGCTGTTAAGTCCTACGGGAATAATGTGGCATAATTTCCATTTTGAGTCGCCTTCTGACAAGGAGTATTTCCCTAATGTTTTGGTATGTCTCGTAATCCCCTTTTCTTCTTTTTTTAACGCATATACCATAGGAACCTCATTATTGTTCAGCATGCTCTTTATCTCACCTATGGTAAATGTTTGGTTTGATAATACATTGTGGTATACCCACAAAGCAAACGTATTGTCGGATATTATGATTTTTCTGCCGCTGGGATGTTTGAATTCCTGACCTCTTGTTCCGCTTCTTCTTATTATCAAAGGAAGATTCTCGTCTTCGGCCCATTTTAATATCAATTGGTCCCATTCTTCCAAGGTAGATTCCGAAACGAGGGATTGCGGATTATTTTTTGAATGTTTCCATAGACTGCCGAGTTCTGTTATTTTTGTTTTTATCTCAATATCAATATCTTTGAATTCGATTAAAACCTTCATTGGTTTATTTATTTAGGTTACTTCAACACTCTGCCGCAGGAGAAGGCCTTGCCGGCCGTGTCGCCCAGTTCGACGTATTCGAGGCGGATCGGGTCGTAGGTGATCGGACGCAGCCGGTGTCGGTCGATCTCTCCGTCGGTGAGGATGCGCTCGTCGGCCGAGATGTTGACGATGCGGCCGACCAGGTGGCAGCTCGCGGGGTCGTAGGAGAGCAGCTCGCACTCGAGCGCCATCGGCAGCTCGTCGATCAGCGGGGCGTTGACGTGCGCCGAGCGCGTGGCGTGGAATCCCGCCCGGGCGAACTTGTCGGGAATCTTGTTGCCCGATACGAGCCCCGCGTAGTCGCAGGCCGTGACCTGGTCGGCGGTGGCCATGCTGACGGTGAAGGCCCGCGTCGCGAGGATGTCTTTCGTGGTTTTGTGCCCGGCGGAGAGGCAGAGACCGATCGTCTCGTCGGTGAACATCCCGCCCCACGCGGCATTCATGACGTTGGGCACCCCCTCCTCGTCGTAGGCCGCCACGATCAGCACCGGCATCGGGAAGAGCCAGCTTTTCGCTCCGAAATCCTTTCTCATGTTGGTTTGCAGTTAAATCCGTGAAATTTTACGAAAATTACAAGAAATCGGCGACTCTTCAAAATCCGGATCGGTTTTTCCGACCGCATGGCGCGTCCCTGCTGTGCGGATACGCCCTTCGCGACGGAGGCCTTTCCCGTCTTCGGCGACGTGGCGGAGCCTTTTCTTGCAGGATTCCGCCGCGGAGGGCGACGGGGGGCGACGGGGCGGCTGCGGCTTCCCGGCCGCCGGAACCATACATATAATAAGGAGTCCCGGCAAATAAAAAAGGAGCCCCGGAAAAGGCTCCTTTGTGCGGATAAAGGTACTCCGATACAATAGAAACCTATCTGTATATCAGAATATTAAACGAACTTTCAAGGCTTGGTTGCTGCCTTGCCCACCGGTTCTCTGCGCTGCGTTGCATCGCGTCTGTATCTTCCTGTCAGACAATGCAAAAGTAGTAAAAATCCCGGAATTCTCCAAATGTGGAAAATTGTGCGGGAACAGGCGGTTTTTTGTATATTTGGTCCTATAGTCGGAGGTGGTAGATAGCCGTTCGATTGGATTCTGTTATAGGTTAAGTTTATGAAAAAGGTTTGCATCTCAAAATATCGGTCAGAGTCTGCGACTTCGGATCGGCCAAAACAGCATGACATGGAACAAGATTACCGGTTGGCAGTCTTGTCGGCAGCCATTCGGGCTGGGGAAGCAAGTGGCGAGGCATTCGGATTCGATCCCCAACGGCACATACTGCGGCTGAAAGAGCAACGATTGAAGTAGTTATGTCGGTAGTTTATTAGAGATTTCCAGAAATTTGGAATTCTGTAAATCTCTACATCTAGGATTGAATATTTATCCAATTCCGGGGTGATATGGGAGGTTGTTTCGATAGGTCGGTAAAGGAGGATAAATATAGATGCTTGTCCTTTTCTCCTTCTGATGAGAATTTTTTGCGTTTGGTGCTGGACGGGATTCTTCGTTTGTGGAGTTTTTCGGAACCAGCGCGTCTGTAGTGTCTATTCTACCACATGAAAATAAGAAATTAAATTGGAAAAACTTAGAGATGAAGTTATTTTCCTAGAAATAGGTGACTCACGGATATTTTTGGTAAATTTGTATAATATATACGGATACTGACCGGACAACAGAAGAATCAAAATGCATTCATGTTGGTGGAAGTGGGTTGTCCGGAAAAGATTTGAAGCATGGCAAAGAAACAACTGAAAGAGAAAAGTATCGAGGAGACTTTGTGGGAATCGGCCAACAAACTGCGGGGGTCGGTGGAGCCGTCGGAGTACAAACATGTGGTGTTGAGTCTGATATTCCTCAAATATGCATACGACCGCTTTGTAGAGCGACGCGATGAGCTGATTGCCGACGGCAAGTCGGCTTTCGTGGATCAGGCGGTGTTTTACAATGCCCGGAATGTTTTCTATCTGAACGAAATCAGCCGCTGGGACTATTTGATTGAGAATGCCAAACAGAACGACATTGCCATCAAAATCGATGCGGCTCTGGCGCAGGTTGAGAAGGACAATCCCTCCTTGCGGGGTGCCTTGCCCAGCAACTATTATTCGGGTCTGGGACTCGACCGCACCAAACTGGCGAGCCTGCTCGATGTGATTGGCAAGATCGATACCCTCAAGGACAAGGAACACGACCTGATTGGCCGTGTCTACGAATATTTCCTGGGCAAGTTCGCTATTGCCGAGGGCAAGGGAAAAGGCGAATACTATACGCCCAAGACCATCGTGAATCTGATTGCCGAAATGATTCAGCCCTACCGTGGAAAGATATACGACCCGTGCTGCGGTTCGGGCGGTATGTTCGTGCAGAGCATGAAGTTCATCGAGGCACACCACGGCAACCGGAAAGATATCTCCGTCTATGGCCAGGAGTACACCAATACGACCTACAAACTGGCGAAGATGAACCTCGCCATCCGTGGCATTGCCTGTAATCTGGGCGAGAAGGCGGCCGATACGTTCCACGATGACCAGCACAAGGATTTGAAGGCAGATTTCATCATGGCCAATCCTCCGTTCAACCAGAAAGACTGGCGGGCCGATAACGAGCTGACCAAGGACCCGCGCTGGCAGGGGTATGACGTACCGCCTACGAGTAATGCCAATTACGGTTGGATTCTGAATATCGTCTCGAAACTCTCGGCAAACGGCCTGGCCTGATTCCTGCTGGCCAACGGCGCGTTGAGCGGCGACGGTACGGAGTTGAATATCCGCCGTCAACTGCTGAAAAACCATTTGGTCGAGGCCATCGTGATTTTGCCGCGCAATATGTTCTATTCCACCGACATCAGCGTCACCCTGTGGATTCTGGCCCGCAACCGCAAGGCCCGCACCGTTGAGCAGAACGGCGAACTAGTTAAATACCGGGAGCGCGAAAATGAGGTGCTGTTTGTCGACCTCCGCCAGTGGGGCGAGCCTTTCGAAAAGAAGTACATCCAGTTCTCGCAGGAGCAGATTGCCCGTATTGCCGAGAACTTCCATAACTGGCAGCGTGAAGACTACGAACAGATCTATCGGAATGTTCCGGAGTATTGCTATTCGGCAACACTTGACGAGATCGAAGCCAAAGGGTGGTCGCTTGTCCCCAGCAAATACATCGAGTTTGTCAATCGGGATGAAACGGTCGATTTCGGGACCCGGATGACGGAGCTGCGCAACAAGTTGAACGACTTGTTGCAGGCCGAAACGGAGAGTCGCCGCGAATTGGCAAAGGTCTTTACGGATTTGGGCTTTCCGCTTGATGTCCTCCAGCAAAACGATGCCGCCCATGAACAGAAGTGATTATAAGCGGCTGGGGAATTACATCCGGGAGGTTGATGTCCGGAATCGGGATTTGGCGGTGACGCAGCTTGTCGGTTTAACAATCGACAAAGCTTTTATTCCATCTGTGGCGAATGTAATAGGAACGGATCTGTCAAATTACAAGGTGATTCGTAACAAGCAGTTTGCATGTAGCCTTATGCAGGTGAGCAGGGATCAAAAAATACCGGTAGCAATATTCAAAGGAACGGCAGCCATTATGTCTCCCGCATACCCTATGTTTGAGGTCATAGACGAACAAGAGTTGATGCCGGAATACTTGATGATGTGGTTTGCAAGGAAAGAATTTGATCGGGAAGCAAGCTTCTACGCAGTAGGCGGAGTTAGAGGAAGTTTAACGTGGGAAGATTTTACGAATATGACATTGCCGGTTCCGTCGATAGAGCGTCAGCGGGCGATGGTTGCGGAATATGAGACGTTGTCGCGGCGTATTGACCTGAATCGTTCGATGATTGCGCAGTTGGAGGCCACGGCGCAAACGCTTTACCGCAAAATGTTTGTGGACGACATCGACCCCGAGCATCTCCCCGCCGGCTGGCGAATGGGAACATTGGGAGAGATCTGTGAAATAAATACAGAAAATCTATCCTCGAGAGACAAATATCAATACATAAGATATTTAGATAGCAGCAGTGTAGTACAAAATGCATTTGAGGAATATCAAACTTTAAATGCTTTAGTCGATGATATACCAAGTCGGGCGAAGCGCAAAGTTAGGCATAATGATATTGTATACTCAACAGTTCGGCCTAATTTAAAGCACTATGGAATAATAAAAGGGGATATTGATAATTTGATAGTCTCTACGGGATTTGCAGTTATTCGATCCCGGTGTGAGATATTTTCTAATGAATTAATTTATTTGGTGTTAACCGATGATAAAAATACCGAGATATTACAAGGTATTGCAGAGATGAGTAAGGCAACTTATCCCTCTATTACTCCAGATGATATTTTGAATATAAAAGTTTTAATTCCGCTGTCTTCAGAAAGAACACGTAAAATTAATAAGTCCTTGAAATGTTGTTTTGATTTTATATATTTCAAACATCAAGAAAACAAAGAAATAAAAAATTTACAGTCTTTGCTATTGGCAAAGATGGGGCATAAAATGAGGAAATAATATGGGATTATATTTGGAAAAAGCTATATTTGTAAATAGAGCACCTTTTGAGCATCTTGAAATTGACTTTAAGAAAAACGGAATAAATGTTTTATCTGCCATTAATGGCATGGGTAAGACTACAATAATATCTCATATTGTAGATGCTTTTCATGAAATGGCAAGACCGTACTTCTCAAACTCATATGAAGGGGTGGAGAATAAATATTATAGATTCTCTTCTCCTTTATTCCAATTAGATTCTAACAAGTATTCGTTAGTATATTTGAGATTTTATGATGCAAATAACGAAATAATAGACTATATTGACTGCAGAGGGATTATTACATCTGAATTATATGAGGCAGTCATCACTTTAAAGGATAAAATACCATATCATACATTTGAAAAGGCAATCAAGGATCGTAAATGTGTAAAAACAAGTTCTAAAAATTATAGTAAGGCCCAAGCGATAGACCTGTTTGGAAATAATATTATTACATATTTCCCATCATACAGATACGAACAACCTATATATTTAAATGATCCATATAAAATACAGCTATCATTTAATGTGGAATCTGAATTTAATGACACTCTTCCTAACCCCATAGAAGTTATATCTGGACTTCCACAACTAGCTAATTGGATAATGGATGTTGTTTTAGATTGGGAAGTATATAAACAAACCCAAAAAATACAAATGCCCAATGGGGATATAAAAAATATTGACACAACTCCTGAGGCACTCTTATTTAGAAATTTAAACAAAATACTAAGTCTTACCCTATCTTCGAAAAAATATATCGGAAATATTAGATTTGGAATTGGAAAAAGAACGAATGGGGGACAGCGTATCTCTATTATAAATGATATTGATAAAAGCACGTCCCATTCTATTTCGCCAAATATATTCAGTCTATCTTCAGGCGAATCTGCGTTATTATCTATGTTTGGAGAAATTCTGCGACAAGGAGATAAGCTTATCGCTAATGCTAGAATGGGATCACTAACAGGCATTGTTCTCATTGATGAGGTTGATAAGCACTTACATATTACGCTACAAAAGGAAGTTCTGCCTAAATTGTTTAATTTATTCCCAAATGTACAATTTATTGTTAGTTCACATTCTCCATTCTTAAATATGGGGCTCGCCGATGAAGCTTTGGATCGCACGCAAATAATAGATTTAGATAATAATGGCGTTGTCTGTGAGCCTACTAATAACGAATTGTATAAAGAGGTATATGATATGATGGTGAATGAAAATCAACGCTTTGCTGATAAATATCGAACATTAGAAGGGAAAATTAAAGCTGTTAACAAACCTGTTATTATAACTGAAGGGAAAACTGATTGGAAACATTTAAAGGCAGCGTTATCGTTTTTTAAAGAAAATGGCATCTACGAAGATCTTGAGGTTGAGATCTTAGAATATGATTTTGACTTTGGAGATTCAAAGCTACATAGTTTGCTCAACCAATATAAATTGTTTCCGCATAAATACATTGTAATAGGTGTATTTGACTGCGACGAGGCAAATGGTAGAAATATTCACACCGCTGGTGGAATAAAAAAATATGGTGAGAACATTTGGGGAATAAGTATTCCAATACCAGATTTTAGAAGCTACAACACGAGTGGTATTTCTATAGAGTTTCTATATAAAGATATAGATCTAAAAAAAGAAGATGCTAATGGCAGAAGAATTTACATAACATCAGAATTTAATGAAAATGGCCGATTAACTAGTAATGTAAAGATTGGAGTTAAGAATCACCATGATGTTAAAAGTTATATCACACGAGAGAAGGAAAAGGTGCAAGCTGACGAGGTGATAGATATTGAAGGAAATAGTCTTGCTTTATCTAAAGAGGATTTCGCTAGTAATATTTTAGCGAAAGACGGAGTTTTTGCTACTGTTTGTTTCGACGCGTTTAAACCCATATTTGATAAGATAAAGGATGTTCTTGATAGAAAGATACACTAATTTTGAATATTGGAATAGTAGATTTTGAGTTTTCAACAGAATAGTTATATGCCCCACTTCAACGAACATGCCCTCGAGATGTCCATTATGGAGCTTTTCCGGCAGGAGGGTTATATCTATACAAACGGTGAAGAGATTCACAAGGAGGTGAGCGATGTCTTGCTGCGCGACGATTTGCGGGCCTATCTCCGCGGTCGCTACGATGAGGCCGGAATCACACCGCTCGAAATCGAGCGTGCCGTGGCCAAACTCACCGCCAATGTGGGATTCTCGTTGTATGAAAACAATCTGCATACCTATCGGCTGATGGTCGAGGGGTTTTCGTTGAAGCGCGACGACAGCTCGCTGCCCGATTTGTATGTCGAACCGATTGACTTTGGCGGGAAGAGTCTGTCGAACAACATTTTCCGGGTTGTCAATCAGTTGGAGATCAAAGGGGCGGAGACCCGTATTCCCGACGGGATTGTCTATGTGAACGGTTTGCCGGTGGTCGTGCTGGAGTTCAAAAGCGCCGTCAAGGAGGAGACAACCATCATGGATGCCTATCGGCAGCTGACGGTGAGGTATCGGCGGGATATTCCCGAGCTGTTCAAATACAATGCGTTTGTCGTTATCAGTGACGGTGTGAACAACAAATACGGCTCGCTGTTCGCTCCCTACGACTTTTTCTATGCCTGGCGCAAAGTTCACTCCGAAGAGCGGGCTCTTGACGGCATCAACTCGCTGAAGACGATGATGCAGGGGCTGTTCCGGAGGGAGCGTCTGTTGAGCGTGCTGAAAGACTTTGTCTTTTTCCCGGATTCGTCGAAGGATGAACGGAAGGTTGTTTGTCGTTATCCGCAATTCTTTGCCGCGCACAAGTTGTTCGAGAATATCCGTCTGCACTCCAAACTCCGCCCGGACGGGGATGGCAAAGGTGGCACCTATTTCGGCGCGACGGGGTGCGGAAAGAGTATCACGATGCTGTTTCTGTCGCGGATGTTGATGCGGAGCCGGGAGTTTGCCAGCCCGACAATCGTACTGATAACGGACCGCACGGATCTGGACGACCAACTATCCAAGCTGTTCGGCACGGCCAAGCGGTTTATCGGAGATGAGTGCGTGGTGGAGGTGGAGAGTCGGGAGAAGTTGCGCGAACATCTGGCCGGCAGGACAAGCGGAGGAGTGTTCCTCACCACCATTCACAAATTTACGGAGGATACGAGCCTGTTGTCGGAGCGGGCCAACATCATCTGCATTTCCGATGAGGCACACCGTTCGCAGACCAATCTTTCGTTGCAGGTCAGGCAGACGGACAAGGGGGTCAAACGCAATTACGGATTTGCCAAGTATCTGCACGATTCGCTGCCGAATGCGACCTATGTCGGTTTTACGGGAACGCCGATTGATGCTACGATCGATGTGTTCGGCGAGGTGGTCGATGCCTATACCATGACCGAATCGGTTGCGGACGGTATCACGCGGCGGATTGTTTACGAAGGTCGCGCGGCAAAGGTATTGCTCGACCATGCCAAACTCAAGGAGATAGAAGCGTACTATAAACAGTGCGCCGAGGAGGGGGCAAACGAATATCAGATTGAGGAGAGCAAGAAGGCCGTTACGAAGATGGAGCGGATTCTTGGGGATGCGGATCGTCTGCAGGCGGTGGCCGAAGATTTTATTGCCCACTATGAGAACCGGGTTGCCGAAGGCAGCACGGTGGAGGGGAAGGCCATGTTTGTCTGCGCGAATCGGACGATTGCATTTGACCTCTATCGGAAGATTATTGCCTTGCGTCCCGAGTGGGTGCAACTACCCGAGCCGGAACCGGTTTCGGACGGGAATGATGTCGGCGAGGGGCAGGAGCGTCCTGTCGAAAAGATCAAGCTGATCATGACTCGCAACAAGGATGACGAATCGGCGTTGTACAATTTGTTGGGTACGGATGAAGACCGTAAGGTATATGCCGAAGCATTCAAAAAGCCCAAGTCGAATTTCAAGATTGCGCTGGTTGTCGATATGTGGACAACGGGTTTCGACGTGGACTGTCTCGATACGATGTACATCGACAAGCCCTTGCAGCAGCATACGCTGGTGCAGACCATTTCGCGGGTCAACCGGGTCTATCCCGGAAAAGACAAGGGCCTGGTGGTGGACTACATCGGTATCAAGAACAATATGAATATTGCGTTGCGACGCTATGCACAGGGAGATGTCGGACAGGATTCGGTTGAGAATGTCGAGCAGTCGATTACGCTGGTCAAGGATGAGTTGGATATCATTCGGCGCATGTTCGGTGAGTTTGATTATTCGGTTTTCACGACGGGAACACCTTTGGAGCAGCTCGATTGTTTGAATCGGGGTGCGGAGCTTATGCAAAGGACCAAGGAGCAGGAGAGTCTGTTTATGGGCCACGCCAAGAAGTTGAAATCTGCGTTCAATTTGTGCAGCAACAGCGATCAGATCAGCGATGTCGAACGTGAAGAGATTCATTATTTCTGCGGTGTCCGCTCGGTCATCTATAAATTGACGATGGGCGAATCTCCCGATGCTTCGCAGATGAATCGTCGCGTCAGTGAGATGATTGAGGAGGCCATACAGTCGGAAGGGGTGGAGGAGATTATTCAGATTGGGAACGATAAGGATAATCTGGATGTGTTGAGTGAAGAATATATGGAACGACTGAATCGCTTGAAACTCCCGAATACGAAGGTCAAGTTGATGGAGCGTTTGTTGAAGACGGTGATTACCGAGTTCAAGAAGGTGAACAAGGTTCGTGGAGTCGATTTCTCAAAGCGATTGAATGCGTTGGTCGAGAAGTACAACAGCCGTAAGGATAGCGCCATCTTTGCCGATGAGGTCTTGACCGAGGTGGCAAATCAGATGACCGATTTGTTAAAGGAACTGAACAAGGAGAAGAAATCGTTCCTGGATTTGGGAATCAGTTATGAAGAGAAGGCCTTCTATGATATTCTCGAGGCGATAGCCAAACAGTTCGGGTTCGAATATCCAAAGGATAAAATGCTTCAGCTGGCTGCGGCAATCAAGAAAATTGTGGAGGACAAATCCAAGTACACGGACTGGGCGGCCAGAGATGACATAAAGGCCGAGCTTAAAATGGATTTGATACTCGTTTTGGCCGAATATGGTTATCCTCCCGTGACAAACGATGAGGTATACAAAGAGATTTTGGAGCAGGCTGAGAACTTTAAACGCTATAACGGTTAAGAATGCTATTGCCTCTTTTTACGATTGCGTTGAACGAATGCGGTCAATCACTTTTGTTACATGGCTCGGATAATGCCCCGCAAAGTATTCATAAATTTGAGAATCTCCGGTAAAAAATTGTGATACGAATTCAGACCATACGGAGACAGGAATATCTCCGTCTATTCTGAATAATTTGATTGAGCGGGGTTTTATCTGTTTGTCATTCTTGCGATTGAACGTTAGATCGTTCCCTTTTCGTAAATCAAATTCTTTTGGTAAATAGAGATGGATGGCTCCATCCATATGGCAGAATGTTCGCTTTTTCAAATTGTATTGAGCGTGAATATATCGAACCGGATGATAAGTAATCCCATTCAATTCTATTGTTACATACTCTTTTTTTAACTCTTCGGCCTGAAATGTTTTCAGGTCATTGCTTTCGGACCAAAAAATATCCAATTTTAGAATCTCACCAAAAAAATTATCATAAAGGTCTGGAATATCAAGAGGCGGGGCCAAGACCGTTGATCCGTTTCCAGTTTGTGCAATATCTGTTGAGAATCGAGCACCATACCAGGTGTCGAGTTCCATATAAGTACTATTATCAACATTGATACGAACGCGGTCGCTATCCAATGCAATGCATTTATCGATTCCGGGTAGATTCAATTGCCAGAACCTTTCAACAAATCGAGGCGCAAAATTGTTTATCGGATTATAATTCTTTCGAAATAAAGGATGCGCCATCGGCATGTAGGCGTCAGCGTAATAGAATCCGGTTATATGTGGCCGTTTGGTAAAACTGTTTAATAGCTTGTTTTCATGGAATAAGCCATCTTTGGTTGGTTGTAAACAGGATAAAGATTGCAAAATGTTGGGATACTCTACATAGCAGCCAATGGTGTGCATATAGTGAAAGTTTTTCGCTTCCAGAATAATGTCCCTTTCTTTGCAATACTTTGAAAACGAATGAATCAGGTATCTGTTCTTATTTAATTCTTCTTGTTCTATTTCTTGTAGCATGGTTGGGTAGTGTTTCAAAAAGTGTGTCTGGGAAGGAGCCTTCAGATTCTTCAGATATGC
>ERZ780025.520-NODE-520-length-14797-cov-2.781509_pt1 | contig 14797 bp, 23 predicted proteins | sample MGYA00511862_ERZ780025 | MGnify/ENA primary metagenome ERZ780025 (study PRJEB29588, sample SAMEA2156186) | human gut metagenome | biome: human gut; feature: human-associated habitat; material: faeces | place: Denmark | collected 2008/2010 ...
CCCGGTATTTTCTTATCCCTGACAGCATCCTCCAGAGTATAACAAAACAACTCCCCCTCCACAAACAACCTTCCAAAAGTAGCATCCGGAAGTAACTCGTACCTTTCAAGCCTCAGATTCATAGCAAATTACGCTCTTGTCATTGTAAACGTTGCAAAAACAGTACTTGCATTAACATTGACGTCCCATTTGTATATCTGGAACGTTAGCAAATTCTTATCATTATCATCCAACACCTGTTTATAGGCGGGAGATACCGCGGGAGTAGGGGTAAGAGTAGAACTTCCTGACGCTCTCAGCACCGGAAGAAACAACTCCCTCATATCGTCGCGTAACCCTGAGTAATTCGATGAATTTCCCGAAGGCCCTATATTCCAGTTATAAGTATATGAAGCTGTTCCTGAATCGAACTCTGGAGTAGGAAAGTAAGAACTTGAAACGTATGAACCTGAACTTGCATTTGAGTAACCCCACCTTGTCGGTTTGCCCCAACTTATACCAAAAGAGGTAGGCGTCCTGAAAACAATACTCCCGTTAGGCCAACCTTGAATTAAACTACCTGACGAAACAGGATTAGGCATAAAGTCATTAATGTTCAAATTAGCCCTTTGAACGGAGAACGAATAAAGGGATGTTCCCCCACTCGCATAAATCTTAACAGAACCTCCCTCAGAATTTTTATAGCAAATGTTATTCGTAAATGACGTAACCGAAGCAGCACTACTTGAATCGGATTTACGACTAATTAGCTGAAACGCAAATACTACAGTACTGGATTTTGAATCCACCTCAAATTTGTAATTCGTCCCTGACGCTTGGTTGCTATTGAAGTTACTCGGAGACGGTGTAACAACAGCAGACGACCCAGAAGTCCACGTTATCCTGACACTCAGAGAATTACATACAAAATAGTAATACCCTGCGGCTCTATACCTTTGTCTGCTAAAATCGTTATATGTCATAGACCCTGACGAAGGAGTAGCAACGGTATAATGCGACGGATAAACAAACCCGTCCCCATTCGTATATTTATAAGGACACGAAGTAGCAATGGGAGCACTACTTACCCATACTACCTTAGTCTCCCGATTAGCAACTAATTGCGCCGCATTTGTCGTTAACTTCGTCCCAACGTCCCACCCTGAAAGTGACCCAGACGGAGGAACAGGGTAAATATTCATATAAACAGCGGTGGCCTGCGCCGGGACATATTTAGCGGCTTCCGCCGGAATAAGCCAATCAATTCCATTAGAGTTAAGCCATGAAGTATTAATTTTATTCAACATGGCCGCCCCATTCTGAGAAACTCCACGAATAAGCGCCCCGGTGGAATTGTTGCATAGGAACACTCCAACGCAAACATTACTAAACGCATCACTAAACCCAGAAAGCCCCGTTGCATCATCCCACGCCTCCCAAACAGTTTGCGTCTCCCCTGACGCATAAGTATATTTAACCTGAACTTGCGGCAACTGATTCGTACTCACCTTTATTTTGAAAGACCCTTGGGTAATCGTCGGGGCACTCCTCCAATCTATAAACGAAGAACTGGAACCTGGGGCATAAGCAACCGTATAGGTGGCACTCGGCGTAAGACGAATCCCCAAAAACTCATGGCTGGAAACTGAATCCCCACTTTGGGTAACAGTTGTGGTCAGGGTAGAATTAGAATCAACTCTATTCCTTAAAACACATTGGCAAGACCTTGAAGCGCTACCCGTATTCTTTGAACTAATCGTAACATTACAAGTTATTTTGGCACTTGACGTTCCCCCTCCGGAAAGCGTTAACCCCGACACACTCGCCCATGAAACACTTCCCCCAGAGGAAGTTTGTAAGGCAACTTGCATATACTCCGCACTCGTCTGATACGGAACATTGAACGTTACGGTCACAGCCCCAGTAAAATCAGGAGTTTTCGTTATCGTACTCTGAGCCTTCGTAGCTTTTATCCCTGTCTGATTAACGGTTAGATTCGCATAAACAGAAAAATCCGAAGAGGATTGAAACCGAATAACCTTACTCCTGTCCTTCCATGAAAAAGTGTTATTACAAGTTACCAGAACTTGTTGATTACCCTGAAACGCTGACGCCTCCAAAGTTATCTGATTCTCCGGTAACCCTGACCCTGAATTATCGTAAGGCCATTTAATACTTGAACTCGCCATAAACTCTTTCCACGATTTAGAAACTACCTCAATGTATTCGAGGAAACAAAATCAAAAAAGGAAGGCTTCCCCAAATTCGAGGAGGCCTTCCCTTTAAAAATAAAAGTAATAAATTTTACTCCATTAGGATACTGTCCACGCATCATTCGAAAGCACTTGAACACTCTGAGCGGTGCCAGCTTGTGGGACAGTAACTGAGAAGGTTGACGTTCCCGAAGAACCAAGCCACAAATAAGGGTCGCCAGCCGCCTGAGTTATCGTCGTGGTGGCGGTAACAGATGAAGAATTTGCTGTCACTTTAATTTGAGTACTACGCGCTTTTACGGTAGTATTCGTTGAATAAGTCAGAGTGAGAGTAAACGTATACTGGGCGGTCGCCCCAGGGTCGCCCGAAATCGCCGTTCCAGACGTGGCGGAAGCACTATTAACCGTATAGGTAGTTACCGGTGAAAGCTCCAAAGTAGGAGCGGGCGAATCCTTGTAGGAAAAAGTAAGCGTAGCCGCATTACCTGTACCCGTAATCTTCAACGTTCCTCCTGTTTTGGCCGGGGACGCTGTAGACTGAATTTGAACAAACTCTGCCTTTGGATTCTGAGTTACGGAAACCGTACAATCTGCTGTTTTCGAGTTTTCAACTATAGATTCATACGGAGAGGACGGACGAGCCACACGACCTGTGTGTTCGGTGGCGGAATACTGTATTTGACCATTACCTGACCCCGAAGTAGGGGTAATGGTCAACCATGAAGGTTTTGCCATAATAACAAATTTATCAATTAAAGAACTTTGCTACTATGTATTCTCGGGGGGGAATTTATGGTCTCTCGTCCCCAACTGAAATAGGTCTCCAGTATTTAACAAAATCAACAGGAATTTCTACGGAACTCGAAAAATTATGCCAACGACCGGAACAATCCTTAAACGACAACTCCCCACTCGGATGCTCCGCATCACATGAAACCAAAACCATTTCATTTTCCGGACACGGATGCCGCACTTCTTCCACCCATAAATTGAAAACATGGGAACCCTGATTCTCTGATTCCCACTCTTCAATAATCGGTAATATGAAATCTTCTCTCACTCTGTTGAAGTTTTAAAGTGTTCTAAAATTTCTGTAAGAGTAGCCTTGCGCCACTTTTCCCCAGCATAGTCTTCATCTAAATGGTAACAATCAAAATCTCCTACTTTCCATGATAACGTTTCACTTTCTTTATATGATTCCCTGCAAACAAACCATTGCTCGCGGTCGTTTTCGTCATTCATTGCAGCTAATGCTTTGAACAATTCTATGTTTTCGCCACAATCAACACATTTCAAAAGAGTAAAAGTCTCCGCATCATGAGCAACTCCAACACATTCCGTATCACAAACTACCCCTTGGGAATACTTTTCCTCCCTTGGAGGGAAAATGTAAGTATATCCGAGATTGACACACCACCTGAGCAACTCGTCCCTTCTCTCAGAATCCGAAACTCGAACGAAGCACGCTACTTTAAACATAACCTTTTATTCCTCAACACTTTTCGATTCCTCAACGCTTTTCGATTCCTCAACCTTCGCCTTTACTTCCTCCGAACGAGATTTGCGAGTTTCAATTAGCTCCTCAACCTTCATCTTCGGTTGCTCAGACTCCAATATCTGAATTGTCTCACCCTCCTTCGCCTCCTCGGGTGAATTAAGCGCTTGAATCCGAAGGAAATCCGAAACAATGGGACGAAGCGCGGAATCGTAGGACGATTCTTTCTCCTTATTTATATTAACCAACTCTTCATCCCACGCCTCCAGAAAAGTAACCTCATCCGGATTATCCAAAACCGGAACTTCCGGATTCTTAACCTCAACTTTAGAGTTTACATAAACAGAAAAAGCCGCAAAAAAATCCGCATTGGAATGAAGCACTACCAAAACCTTACCCTCCGAAGGAACACTCGAAAGAACCTCATAAACGCACTCCCTCGAAAAAGGCGGTGACGTCAACACCCTGAAAACCTGAACATCTGACTCTACATCCAACTCACCCTGAAAACAATCCAGCTTTCGGGTACAATCCGACATAATGCAAACCCTCGTCGGAAGCTCAATTTTGTAATTCATACTCTATAAATAAATTTAATAAATTATATCCGCATCACTCTGAGAATAATCCTGCGCTTCCGCTCCGGAATACCCCTCCTCGTAAGGAACAAACCCAAACCAAATTAAGACCCGGCTAATGACCCACTCCCTTTTAGAGGAGAACGAGTAAAATTCCACCCCCTCCTCATCACTTCGGGATAACTCTACAAAACCCTCCGAAGAATACGATACCTTCCTCTCCGTTCCGTCCTCCATGGGAACTCGAACGGCATTCTCCTCCACAAATAACTCTAACGGCCTTATAATCGCCTCTTCTCTACCCAGACCTCGGATAACCTGCCATAACTGGTACCCGAAACCCTGAACTTCCTCCCCGAAACTCTTCTGAACCACTTTCCGAAAAAGTCTCGACGTGTAATTCTGAACAAACTTAAACTGCTCCTTCAATTCCTCTTCCCTTAATGACCTTGTAACCATAACCCTAAACAGACTTTGCAGACATTTGCGCCTCGTAAAAATTATCCCCGAAACCAACCTCAACTCGGAACGGAGAAACTAACTCCTTAATTTCATTGATTACCTGCTCTTCCTCCGCCCCCTTCGGAACTTCAAACAGCAACGAATCGAAAACTTGAATTAACGTGGAACTCTCCCCTAACTTTTCCTGCAATAAACGAATCCTTGACTGCATCCAAAGACCCAACGCTGATTGAGTATAAATAGAAAACGCTCGATTAACCCATTTCCTATCCGAAAAATCCACCGGGGCAACCTTAACTAAATCTTCATCATCAAACCCATTCGGACAAACATACCACCCTACATTTTTAACGGTCGAGATAATATAATTATTTAACTGCGTCGATTCCTTCCGGTAATAAACTATAAGAGAAAGTAACCCCTTCGCCTCCCTCTCCGAACATCCTAACCTTTTTGAAAGAGTAAACGACGTTAACCCATACATTCCCCCTATTAAAGCCTCCTTCATGACCTTCCGAGAAGACCCCTCCGGAAAATACTTAGAATAAAGTAAATAAACATCTTCCCCCTCTTCATAGGCGGAAATCGTACCCTTATCCCCGGCAAAGTAACTGTTCAAAATATACTCTGCGGATTTAATATCCAGATACACAAACCTATTCCCTTCCCCTACCGGAACAATAGCCTTCCTGGCCGCCCTCGGGGCTTGCGTATAAGAAGGGGCATAATAAACTCGACATGTGTTACCCTTGGCATGACCTTCCATTCGACCCAAAAACTCGTCCGGATTCTCCGCAAAGCAAGTCTGACCAGAAAGTCTCTCATAGAGCTTTGTGATATTATTCTTGGCCGTAACGGTCGCGGAAGCATCCCCCGAAACCTCCTGAACAACTTCCCGAAGAACATCCAACCTGAAACGAATTGGTGTCTCATAACGAAACTCTTCCGAAACTCTCATACCTTTATATTATAAAGACCCCTCTTAACTCAAAAAGTAAATTAAATAAATTTAACTCACTTCTTCCCCAACAACGCTAAAGTAACCTCCACGGCTCCCATTTCAAACGTAACCTCCGGAAGTAACCCTGCCTCTACCTTAATCCCGAAATCTATTGGAGAATCGTTTATATCGCTCATCCAAAACTTTCCACAAACCGGGTCAAGCGCAACCGGCTTCTTCTCCAAAAATAACTTCAACGAATTATCCTTATTCCTCGCTACCCACATAACTTAATTCTTTAATTTCTCTTTCACAAAGAAATGTAATTAAATTTATTTCTCCAAATCCCCAAACATAAAAATAATAAAATTATAAAGGGGTAAGGTCTTTGACCTTACCCCTTTATAAGACCTATCAAACTCTGTCACCCTTCAACCGGGCTACCAAACCTTTGGGATAAACAGGCTCCCCCGAAACATGTAACGTAGTTTTCTTTATCTGGTCAATCTTGGACGCGCTCACAAAATTCCCTACCGCAACTTTGTCATTCAACGTTAACTGCTCCGCAAACTTTATCCCATGAGTGAGAATGTTGAAACAATCATAGTAACTCAACCCACTCGGAAGCGCATGAAGAAGATTACGATTGATTTTGTCTATCTCAACCCCTCCCTTCAAATAATGCTCCCTGATTGGCGCTTCAGGATAACATTCATCTGCATGTTCCTTGGTAGTGACCTTGGCAAGCAACTTCTTCATATCGAAAAAGTTAGCCACACTCGCCGGGAAAAACTCCCCTCCCCTCGTAAACTTGTCCGTCAAAAACGCATCCAAACTAAGACCCGACATAAGAGCAAAAATACCCTCAATTTGCTCCTCGTTAACCCCGTCATAAGATTCATGACGGTAACTCCGGTCACTTACAACACAACCATTCGAACAAACCAACCTTACAAACTCAGAACTCGTGGTAACCCCTCCCTCCGGATTCCGCGTTATCCGCATCCTCCTCCGGTAAAGGTCACCTAACATATTATCCGTTTTCGCCTCCGGAAAATCAAACTCAGCAGAAAACGCAAACCCCGCTTCCCGAAAAAACGGCTTCATCCCAACTTTCGCCCCGGCTCGCTCAACCCCGGCCTTAAAGACATCCTCCTGAACAATCGCGGCCTTCGGATTCTTGACCGTGACAACTTCACCCTCCGAAAACACAACCTGAACTTGATTGGTAACCTTACTAAGGCAATCCTTCACAATCGTCATTTCAAACATCCGGTCAATGGACATGGTCGACGCCGGAACTTTATAATAAGGCAACGCCTCCCCTACCAAGGCATCGTTCAACACAACCCCACTTTCCAGCTCATAACCATTCAAAACCCTCTTCCAATTCGCAGGATTACTGGTAATAACTTCCAATTTCTTCGTTTCCATAACTTTGTAAATGTTTGTTTAACCCTTCGGGAGAACCCCTCCCGAACTCTACTCTACAAAAGTAGCTAAATAAATTTATTCTGCAAAAGAGTTATGGAAAATTTTCTATATTATTCGTAACCCATTCGCCTCGGCAAACCAAACATCCTCTTCACTCCCAGCATAAACCCCAACCTGGCCACCTTCAACCCCAACCCCACTCATCTTCAATAACTCTCCCCAACTCCCTACTTCCGGAAACCTAACTCGACCCTCCCTTCCAACTCCATTTATAACCTGGCAGGGAACCCTTCTTTGAAACACCTCTACTATCTCCCGGTCACCCTCCCCTACAAACATAACTCTGACCCCCTCCTCCATAAGATAAGGAAGCAGACCCTCATAAGCTGTAACTCGGACGCCCCTCCCCTCGAAAAACTCCCCGTAAGGCACTATTACTAACCTTATCGGACCCCTATCCGTAAAACATTCACACGTCGTTTCCCCCGAAACCGTCATCTGGCTGTCCAACCCACACCTACTAACCACCTTCCCGGGACTTTCGTAATAACGACAATGTTTGCAAACCCTACCCTTAGTAAACATAAGTCTCGTAATTCTGTATAAATAACTGATACCTTACCCCGGAAAACTCCCCCGTCAGATAATCCCGACAAACATAGTCCCCCCTCCTCACTACATAAGTAGCCAACGGAGCAAATATCAACAAATTATCGCCCCTTAACTCATACTGAACCCCATTCTCCCTTAACCAATCTTCTACTCCCCTTTGGGAAGCCTCATCACAACCCCAAACCATAGCCTCAAAGGGAACCGGACGGGGAACATATTGCATAGGTTGCATAACTCATCGTTTTTATATTACAATGTGTACTTACCCTGACCCTTTTACAAAACCGACAACTTCACCTTGACCCATTCTATCAAATCACTCTTCCGAAGGAAAAACTTATCCATAACATAATCTTCCCTCCTCACAGCTCCGTCACTCCCTTTAACATCCCCCCCACTATAAGTAACACTCCGGACTCTACCCCCCTCCCATCCCAACTCTCAACCACAACCCGGCTAATCACACCCTTCGTCGGCTCATTACCCATGAAAAACCAAACCGGAACCCCTACCCCAAGACAACCCGCTTCCTTGAAAGGGACAACTCCGTCAATTCCAACTTTATCCTTACCCTAACCCAAGCCCCTGGCAACGAACTCAAAACCCTACTCAAAACCTTTACATCCTCCTCTGAAACTCTTCCCATAACTCTAAACCCTTCTTAATTTTGTTTACTCTTCCTCTTCTTGAAATCTTCCAAAACCTTCCTCCTCTTCGAAGGTGACATCCACATTAAACTCAACTTTATCCTATCCCCTTGGGTAAACCAACCCTCTACAAACATCCAAGGTAACAAACCCTCAAACTTCTCCAGAAAACTTGCTACCCCTTCGGGGTGGCCTTCCCCCCTTCGTGCTACACACCGGGTAACTCGACCTTGGTCAAATAACTCACCCCATAAACTTCGTGACCCCTCTCCAACCCTGGCCCCCTCCCAAAGGGAACCTTCGGCTACCCCCTCTCCCTTTGAACAACCACTACCCATTTTAAACTTATGAAACACAAACCTTTCATCCTCTTCCCCTTCGGGATAACCTCTACCCTTGAAACCCCTCTGCTCCTCAGGCACAACCCTGACTTTTCGCTTCCGGGTAACCCGTTTATGGGAAACCCCCTTCCGGATAACCTTCTCCGTTAAACCTTCACCCCCACATAACCTAAACAACTCCTCAAAAAACACCCTACTCCCCTCGGGTAACTCATCCCTCTTGGCCTCATACTCCCGAAAAACCTTCCTCCTCTTCGCTTCCGTAAGTCCCTCAAACTTCTTGACCCACCACTCTAAAACCGTCGGGTCTTCCAAATTACTCGCTAACCACTCAAACCCTTCGGGGTAACCTTCTCCCCCTCCCTTAACATCTAACCTAAACGTAACCAAAACCCGGTCACCAAACTCCTCTAACAAACTCTGATACCTTACAAACGGCACTTTATCCCCTCTGGAGTAATCAATTAACTTCCTTATAACACAACCCTTTACTAAATACTCTATCGACGTTATCTGAGGATTATACTTGTCCAACAAACTTTGCTCGCGACCCCTAACTCGCATAACATTCCCCTCCTCATCCTTCATAACCTTTCCCGTAAGGTCTTTCACTCTCCTCGCCCTGGCTTTCGCCTTCATGAAACTTTCAAAAATGTCTTGTCCTAAATCCCATAAATCCCCCCGAAACTGACGATAATAATAAGGCTGGTGAACTTTTACATACTTGTGAACTAACTCCCACACCTTGACTTTAACATCCCCTAACCGGGCACGCTTAACCTCCCTCTCTCCCCCTTCATCCGTGAGATACTCATACCAAATGGTTTGGTCATCCAAACCCTCTCCCCGTAACTCGGACTCTAAATCAACCCCATTACGAAATAAAATACATCCCTCAGGAACCCTAACATCCCTATTTCTCCCCCTTTCCATAAGCCTTTTTTTTTACCTTATTTCTTACTCCCCAAAATATAAATTTAAAATTATCCTTCCAAATTTTTGCCCGGAATTTTTCGGAACCCCTCGGGAAAACTTTCACCCTAATTGCGCTACGCGCAGAGGGCAAACTTGGATACAACACACCTTGGAATTTTTCTGAAAAACAACACACCCGGAAATTTGTATGTTACACATCCCTCATGCTATGCGCCTCGGGATTTTTCGGAAGTTTCTGTGCGTAGCCCCTGGAAACAACACACCTCGAGAAGTTTCCCAAATCGGAAAAGAACACGCGGAAATTTTTGATTGCGCTACGCGCGGAAATTTTCAAATCGAAAAAAGAACACGCGGCGCGGAACGCAACCTTCCATATAAACCCCGCACTCCCACGTTCCAATCTTGTAATATTATTAAGCAATATTGGCTTATTGCTCAATATTGCGAATATTACAATATTGTAACCTACGCTCATTCTACGAATTTTTGAGGGATTTTCAGAAAATTTTTTAAAGTTTTTTGAGGGGTGAATCCTAAACCCCTAACCCTGAACCTTATAAAGTAAAAGGGGTGCGAAGAAACACCCCTAAACATTCAACACAGCCCTTGGCATCAAACCCTACATAATATTTTACACTCCTCACAAACGAAAGAACATCACCCGAAAACTCATGGGTGAAAACTATTACTTCCAACTCAGAAGGAGCGCCTTGAACCAGAAAACATAAAGCCTGATTAGGGAAAGTCCTGCAGAATAAAATTAATTCAGGTAGGAGCGCCATTCCCGGAGCGAGAAGGATAAACTCATCCTTCTCATCCCCGGTAACGGGCGACGCTTTTAACTGCACCCGTAACTCTTCCCAAACATCCATTAAATAAGATTCCGGGAACTCTGTTAAATTCTTCACTCTGGAAAAAGTCATAGAAAAAGCCCTCCACTATCCCTTTAAAATCTCACTTAGCTCCTCCGGGAAAGTAAACTGATACTCTGAGAGAGTGCACTTATTTTCTACCAATTCATCATAACTCCTCTTGAAACACTCGAAACACTTCCCAAAACTTTCCTTTAAGGAAAGTCTATCATCCTTAAGGGTGACTATTCTAACCCAAACTGCAAAAATAGAACTAAAGGAAGCTATTGCACCCAACCCAGAAGGACACTCCATAGTCTCCTCATTCAATTTATCGCAAAGAGACCCTAACACAAGGAACGAGAACTGACCTAAGGAACCCTCCTCTAACTTTGAAACATCTATTTTAGTGAGAGTTTCACTTCGACACGCAACACATCCTATAAAATGAAACAACTCCGCGAGCTTTGACCCCTGCTCCTCAAACTCTAAAGAAGAAAAGTTATCCCCTACCTCCAGATTAGATAACACTTGACGATACATTTCCTCCGAAGGCGGAAGAATTTCATGAAGCCTCGATTCTATATCCAGACCCTCGGAAAGACCCACCTTAAAGAAAATTGACTTAAACCCCTTCGTAACCCCTTCCTCCTTCGGGGGAACATTTAACAAACACCATAGAATTTTGCCCTCCTTCAAACCCATAACCATACCTTTAGGATAAAGAAACACACCTTTATCCAAACCATAAACTTGGTCGTCAAAAGGAGGGGCAGGAGCATCACCCGCAACCTCAACTATTTGAGCAACCCTCTTCTTTACCTCTTCAAGAGGCAAAGAAGTAGTATTCACTATTTGCATACTTAAATAAATTTAATAAATTTTACCTTCTAACAAACTAAACTCTTAACTCCCTCAAAACTTTGCACCGATTCCACCAAATCCATTACAAACTCACAACTCTCTCGAAGCCCTTCATCAGGAAACTGAACTCTTAACAACGACAAGGAACACCTCTCTTCAACCAAGTAATTGTAACTCTTTCGCAAACACTCAAAACACCTAATTAGAGCTTCCCTCTCACCAACGCCCTCACTCTTGGCCACAAACCTAACCCAAGAGCAGACTAACCCACTAAACGGCTCTACAGCGGTAAGGGGAACACTTATATTTAACTCCTCCTCAACTCCACCCAAAAACGAAACCAATAAAGTAAGCACCGCTCTGCGTAAAGGGGTATCCGCAGACCCTGACGGAACCTCAATCTGAGAAACTCTCTCTTCCCTCACACAAACATACCCTATAAAGTGAAGTAGCTCGGCAAGATACATACCCTGACCTTCTACGTTTAGACACGGCGCCACTTCTCCAAAACCCGCAACTCTCTTTAAAGCCTCCTCCCCCGGATTAAACGCTTCCTCAAAAACTCTTTGTAAACTCACCTCCGGGGTCTCACCCTTGAGAACATTAACGGTGAACCCACACATACACCCCTTGATTTCCGCGGCAAAACAGTAGGCAACCCCTTCCTCCAAACACCCAACTACCAAATATTGAGGGACTACAAACACCTTATCAGTAACCCAGCAAACTTTATCGTCATAACTCAAAGACAACGAAAGACCTCGAAGCACATCCCTGATTTGCTTGAATTTGCCCAACATAACCTTGTCGGGCAAATTCGTTACTTTCAATATTTCCATAAAATAAAATTAATAAATTTTAATGCAGATACCCTGATTTGCCATAACTTCCTCCCACAAACTTACCATCACGATACCCCTGAGCCTGAGCATAGTCATCCTTAACAGACATTCGAGCCGAACTTGACTTAACTAAGGAAAGCTGGGAATACTCCTTCACAACCGCATCCGGCGTTACAACCATTAACGCATTCGATTCCTCATTGGCTTTTAACGCATCGGAAACCCCTCTCAAAAATGCACTATAGTAAGTATTCTTAAATTGAAGTTTGTAAGACCTTGTTCCCTCAAGGCGTTTCACAACCTGTGACGCCAACCGACGCATAGCAGTATAAACAAAACTTAAAACTTCCTCGAAAATCGCTACGTCCTCGGAAAGACCTATAATACATAACTGAGAAGAACTTCCAATCCGAGTATAGACCTTGACCCTGAAATGGCCTGCTAAAACAGACGCCGTACTCGTATAAATAGAATTAAGCGATTTAGTGTCAGGTGAATCCTTCGCTACCGTAATAACTTCCACCTCTTCCTCACTTTGCAACTCCGAAACATGAAACCCATACTTCGCCTGCAACTCCTGCACCTTCATCAAAGCTGCTTGAATTTGAGCCGGAGAATCGTTGTTTCCCGCCAACGCAAGTAACTTTCTAACTTTGTCAATCGCCTTCTGAATTTCCTCTGAACTGTAAGTTTCCATAACTAACCCCTTTGATTTAAGTTTGTATTGCAAAGATAGAAAAATAAATTTATTTCGCCAAGAAAAATCAAAAAAGCGTAGACAAAAATTAGTTTGTCTACGCCCCTCACTCACAAACATGAAACCTTTTAAATCTAATCCGGAATAACCAAATTAGCTGAGAATATACGGATATCTTTCCTCTCAAACACTTCGGAAGACCCCGACGCCAGAAGGTGAACTAACTCTGCATCCTTCTCCAAATCAAGGACTTGCGGAAACTTATTAGTCTCATACACCAACTCCATTGCCCCGACAAGACCCTGAACTTCCCTTTGAGTAAGAGGAGTAACTCCTAAAACACGCGTTCTAAAACGGTCAACATCCCCCTCCGCCTTGTAGAACACCAAGGAATTTCCGTCGTAAGTCCCTATAAGGGTCTTACCCGTAGACCGAAGTAACCAAAACCTACTCCTATCCTCTTCCCTCCATAAATAAATTATCTCCTTCATGACACTTCTCTATTTTGACGATTCTAACTTCCTCAATCTTTCCCTCTCCTCCCTCGTAGGTTTAGGAACTTGTCGACGAATTTTTGGCTCCGGAGGAACGATACCCTTCTCTTCCTCCCACCATTGGGCTAATTGCTCCCTCGTCCAAAATATATTGTAATCCCCCCTCTTAGGTCGCTCTCCATTCATTACTCTACGGTTTAAATTAATCTTATTCCATAGAGCAAATTTAATAAATTTAATCCATTCTGCAAACTCTATTCCTCTGGTGGTAAACGGAAGCCATTGTTGAATAGCATCGGAAACCCTTAACCTTATCCCATAAGGAAGCACACTGATAAACACATTCCCAAGGGTAAACTCTAAATTCGTTAAATCAGAACCCTTAATACAAACGGAGACAGGCGCCTGAATACGATTCGAGAGGATTAACCTTATATTAGATTCCCCCCAACTCTATACCAGACCTTTGTATTTCAGAACTCTGGGTCATTTACCACACCTCCGTTTACGAATTATAACGCAACTCGCCGCCTGAACTTTAGTGTTAGGATTTGAACTCTGAACATAACAGTCTAACTTCTTCGTCCCATACGGAATGAAACCAAGAAAATATCGCGGAGTGCGATAAACCATGACCGAAACCGTATCTTGCATCCAATAAGCTAACTCTACACTCATCGGTGACGTTGCGAGATTACCCTGAATTTGCAGCCTTCCCGACAAAGTAAGATAATTATCCGAATACTCAAAAGGCCGGATAACCTTAGAAGAATCAACCTCAACCGGCTCCGAAACCACGATTCGAACAGTATCCTTCGTAACTAAAGCAGTTTGAAGCGAACTCTCTAACCTATTGACTTTTAACTCTAAATCTTTACACTTCTTCGCCTGTTCCGAGTAAAGACTTCGAAACTCATTCCTCTCTAACTCCAGAGTTTGCGCTTTCGCAAACTCCTTACCATATTTATCCTGTAGAAACGTAACTCCCTCGATTAAAGACTCTTGATTGGCCTTTAACCGGGAAACCCTCTCTGATTGTAGGTAATTTGAGTAAAGAGATACCCCTAACCCTAAAATCAAAAGAATAAATAATACGACCTTTAGCTTACGCACGAACTATTTCTATCTTATGAGGAGAACTCGACTTATCAAACATATCCAACAACCGTATAACCGTAACCTTGGAATTTGTCAAAAACTTATCCTTAATCGCCTCTCCAACAAGAATACACCCCGACGTATCCTCCACAGTGTTACCTTGATGAATTAAAACATTCGTATACTTCGGAACATCCTCTAAGTAAGGCATCACCCTCCCGTTAAAATACTTATCCGAAAACGAAGGAGACTTCCGAAGAACAATACTATACACTCCAAACGGTATGGCGGGGGGGTCGCCGCTGTCCTTTTTC
>ERZ780025.522-NODE-522-length-14730-cov-3.252606_pt1 | contig 14730 bp, 9 predicted proteins | sample MGYA00511862_ERZ780025 | MGnify/ENA primary metagenome ERZ780025 (study PRJEB29588, sample SAMEA2156186) | human gut metagenome | biome: human gut; feature: human-associated habitat; material: faeces | place: Denmark | collected 2008/2010 ...
TGCCTCATCGGGTGTGTTTATAACGGCAGGCCCGCTGATGCGGTCGAATCCGTTGACGATAAGTATCTGTCCTTTTTCACGCTTTGCCTTGTAGGCGGCAAGAATTTCCGAAGGGAAGCTTTCGCCACCCCGGTTTACGGCGGTTACTTTAAAGGAATAGACGATGCCCGGTTCTATTTTTACGGTGTGGGATGAGGAGCTGACGCGTACGCCATTGTCAAATCCTCCACGACCGATACGTGTATATACAATGTATTCACGTGGTTTGGCAGTCGGCTCCAACGGGTCTTCCTCTCCTTGCCAGGAAAGCTCTAAAGTATTCTTCTTTTGACCGAAGCGGATGGCAAAGTGGCTGACGGGAAGGGGTTGGACAACGTAGTCTCTGCCGTGCTGGCTGCATATGTATTGCAGAATGGCTTTATAGAGCGCACGCCCGACGGTGAACTTGAAGTTAGGGTCATGTCCCAAGCGCATATCTGCGAAGTTCTGGTGCGACAACAGTTCTACGATGGTGGAAGGGACGGCGGGCAGGCGTGTTTCACTGTAGTTGCGGTTCCATAGGCTGCGGCGTGTCCAGTCTACGTTGAAGGTAGAGCGGATATCACGCTGCAACTGCGTTAGCAGAATGTCCGAAAGGTCACGGGAGGCATGGCGGTCTGTACCGGCATGCAGTCGGCCGTTGTTGAAGTTGGTGGTATAAATGCCGAGAGTGCCTATAATCTCATCTTCCTTACTGAAACCGGCATCGCTATGCAGGGCCATACTCATTTCAAAGGGGATGCCCAAACCTTCTTCCGTCGGGTTGAATAGTGATTTTCCTGCAAGGTAATTCACTGTACGGGAACGTACGTTGATGTCGTCGTTCATATCATTCTTTCCCTCATAGCCTCCATAGACGGGATAGGGCATGCCTGCCCATTGGGCAAAGTAGCGTGCGCCTTCCAGGTATCTGGGCAAGCCGCTGGTTTGTCCTCCGCGGGCAATGTTGCCCATGCCTCCTCCAAAGCGGACGGCATCGGCACAGACCACGCCTTTCTCTTTGCTTTCGTTGCTCAATACCACCATGCCGTAGTCGTTCCGGCCTTTGTCAAAAGTGAATGTGCCGAGGTACACCCATGTGCCGCCTCCTATTTGCTGGTTCACCTTGAACTCCGTGACGCCTCCATTGTGAAATACAAGATATTTGGCATCGCTTACGCTGCCCGGCAGTGTTTGGTAAGATACGTATACAGCATATTCTCCCGTTTCCGGAATATCGGGTACCCATTCGGCAAAAGCCTTGTCTTTCTTCTTTTCAGTTTTGGCAAAGCGTGCCGTGCCGGAGAGGAAAGGGTTTTCATTGTCCTGATAGATTCGTTTCCGTTGGGCAAATCCGGGTCGGAAGGTCTGTTCCCAACGTGCTTTCCGGCTTTTCACGTCCAGATAAAGGGAACCTTGTCCTCCATGTCCGCTCAGGCTACCGTCATTGTCTACGATGACTTCCTGCTTCTGCGTGTCCCTTTCGCGGGGAGTGAATACATTGGCTCCTGCATTCTCTAGCATGGGCAGGAGGTAGGGCAGGATGAAGGATTGGGTGAACTGGTCTTCTGTAGTGCAGAACAGCCTCGGGCGTTGCCATCCCCATTTGTCCTTGTCATTGATATAATATTTCCCGTGGCTTTGCCAAAGGGCGATGTGGCGTCCTTCCAGTCCGCGGGTGATGTCGTAGGGGCGCGAGGTACGGGTTACCCAGGGGGTACCTTTGTATTCCAGGTGGCTGAACAGACGTGCCTTGTCTTTCTTCCCTTTCCGGTAGAGGTTGGGGATAAGCTCTTCGATGCTCTTCCCGTCAGCAAAGACGGTGAGGTCGAAATAGTTCACCGGTCCTGGCAGGATTTGTCCCAGATGGCGGTAAATGGCATCAACGGTTTCAGGCCGTAGAGGCTGGTAGGCAAAGCGCTCGTTTGTATAGACAAGCAATTTCTTCTTCCGGAAGTCAATGCGGAAACTATCCAGCTTGCAGGTACCGATGTTGGCCGTATGGGTGGTGTATTCCCTAAAGAATGTCTGGAGGCGTTCTTCCACATTCTGCTCTAGTTCTTGTGCCGGAAGGAGGAATCCACACAAGAGCCATATGCCGGTTAGGATAAGTTTTTTCATACTGATGAAATATTGAAGTTGCCAATATCTGCTTTTACCAGACGGTGGTGCGTGCAAAAGTACATAAAAGAAAGCTTCACTGATGAGCGGGTTACTTTCTTTTTATTATTTTGCAGACATATAAGTAAGTCTTAAGAATTAAAAAGCATTAATCGGCAATCTTTTTCAGTTCTGTCAGTTCCGTAACTTTGTCCGGATAGAGGATGGCGTTGTGCGCAGCCATTTGAGCTGCTTTCTTATGGATTGGGTCTATTCCTTCGGGAGAATATGGGTTTTCTGTTACATTCCGATGGGTCAATGCCTCAAACCATGTGCAGGCAGCTGTATATCTGCCTATGGTTAAGTCAAGGTGGTATCCGTCCCTATTCATATGGTCGCCGATAAAGGAGGTACGTGCATTTTGTATGGCGGTTCCCGAAGGGATAATTTTCTTGATACCCACCAGGTTGGCGGCTTTCTTTACTGCATCCACAATGCTGGTGTACATTTTCATTTGGTTCTGGTCATAGTTTTTGAATCCGGTGTGGTTGGCATTGGTAGCATAAGCCCATGTCTGGTGCATCATTAATACGGTTTCCTTTCCAATTCGTTCCCTAATATAGTTAACCAATTCAGGTAGGGAAGCTTTGTAGCTGTCATAGATACCAGACAAAGGGCTGGCCTGCTGAACACTGATATAGTCCCATTTCTCATCGGCCAGTGCTTTCTCAATAGTCATTGACCGGGTTTCTGTTTTTTCCCCGTCTTTCTCTACTTTGCGATAGGCATAGGCCGGAGCGTTGTTGCGTATGTTTTGCACGTGCCGTTCCAGTGAACATCCTCCGATAAACATATTGCCGATAATCATGGTGATACCTTCAGCTTCTCCCAGTTCGTGCAAATATTGCTCTACTGCATCTTGTGAAAAGCTGTTGCCTATTGCCAATACTTTGATGGTGTCGTTATTGGCATGGCATCCATTTGCAAACAATGTAAATGGTGTGAGTAGGAATAAAATGACAAGGATGTTGATAGCATACTTTTTCATAATGGGGTTTGTTTTTAAGTTTTGTCGTTTCGATAAATAAGTAACAAAATTATTTGATTGTTTTTATATCTGCAAATATTCTTTGGGAATATAAGAAGGCTGAGACATGAAAAAATGAGATGCATTGCCGGAGCAATACATCTCATCCTATTGTTAATATTTTATCCGTTTATAGCGGAATGTATTCCACAAAGGCTTCCATCGCCTCATAGGAAGCAAGTCCGAGGCTGTCATACAAGGCAGCTGTTCCGCGGTTACGGTCCTCGCTGCGTTGCCAGAACAGACGTTCGTCATTGCCCAGGAACGGTGCGCTTTCCATCTGCGATTGATGCTTCAGGATAGAGTTACGCTTGGCACGCAGTTCTTCCGGGCTGATGGGCACAGCCATCTCGATGTTTTCGATTTCCCATTCGGCCCATGCACCGCGGTACATCCAGATGCGGCATTCCTTCAACCATTTGGCACCTTCTTCTTTTTCCAAGTCAATGGCGGCAAATACGGCGTCCGTACAAACACGGTGTGTGCCGTGCGGGTCGGCCAGGTCGCCGGCAACGAAAATCTGATGGGGTTTCACTTCACGCAATAGGTTGCGTACAATTTCCACGTCTGCTTCGCTGATAGGATTCTTCTGTATCTTGCCCGTTTCGTAGAATGGCAGGTCAAGGAAATGACAGTGATCCAGAGGGATATTATTGTATGTACATGCAGTGCGTGCCTCGCCACGGCGAATCAGTCCCTTGATGGTCAAGATGTCGCGTGTATCCATGTCACCGTCTTTCTTCTCCTTCAAGTATTTACGGATTTCAGTATATTTGTCATTGATGACCTGGTCTTCGCTGTTGTTGAAGATTTGGTTGAACCCGTTGATGAAGTGCAGGAAGCGGATAACTTCTTCATCGCCTACGGCAATGTTACCGGAAGTTTCGTAAGCCACATGCACGTCATGTTTCTGCTCTACCAGACGACGGATGGTGCCTCCCATGGAGATAACGTCATCATCGGGATGCGGAGAAAATACGACCACACGTTTTGGATAGGGCTTTGCACGCTCAGGACGATAGGTGTCGTCAGCATTCGGCTTGCCGCCCGGCCATCCGGTGATGGTATGTTGCAGGTCATTGAATATCTTAATGTTCACGTTATAGGCTGAGCCGAACAATGCCAGCAGTTCGCTCAGACCGTTTTCGTTGTAGTCCTTGTTGGTCAGTTTCAGAATGGGTTTTCCGGTGAGTTGGCACAACCAGACGATGGCACTGCGGATGAGCTTGTCGTTCCATTCGCAGGAGGTTACCAGCCAGGGGCGTTGGATACGCGTCAAATTGGCGGCGGCAGACAAGTCGATAGCTACATGTGCATTGTTGTGAGTCTGCAGATAAGATGCAGGGATAGTATCTGTTACCGGACCTTCAACGCATTCTTTCACCTTTTGCGCTTTCTCCTCACCCCATGCCAGCAGATATATTTTCTTTGCCGAGAGGATGGTGGCTACTCCCATGGTGATGGAGCTGATGGGGGTATTTTCAATGCTACCGAACATCTTGGAAGCTTCATTGCGGGAGTCGTTGTCCAGCAATATCAGACGAGTGGTAGAGTTCAGGCGTGAACCCGGTTCATTGAAACCTATATTACCTACACGGCCAATGCCCAGCAAAGCGATGTCTAAGCCACCGAAACTTTCAATGCGCTGCTCGTAAAGACGGCAATATTCAAAGATGGCGTCTTTGGCGATGGTGCTGTCGGGGGTGAAAACATTCTGTTTGTCAATGTCCACATGGTCTATCAGCATTTCCTTCAATGCGTTGAAGTTGCTGTTGATGGCATTGGGAGCTAATGGATAATATTCGTAGAGGTTGAATATGACTACGTTGCGGAAACTTAATCCCTCTTCCTGGTGCATACGTACCAAGTCTGCATATACATTGCGCGGAGAGTTACCGCCTGCCAGTGCCAAGACACAGAAACGTCCCGCCTTTTGCTTGTCACGGATTAACTGTGCAATGTCAAGGGCAATCTGGTTGGCGCCTTCTTCCGCAGACTCATAAATATCTGTCGGGATTTTTTCCAGTCGGGTCAATACCGACCGTTCAAATGCATTCTCAGGTCTATAGTACCTGGGGGAGACTCTGTTGAGAGTGATTTGAGAGCTTAGATTGGTTTTCATAAATTGAATATTAATAAATGATTAAGTATTGCGCTGTTCTTTCAATCAACAAATATACGAAAAACAATGTTCATTCGCATGTTGTTGAAGATTAATTAAGAGATTGTATTGGTTTCCGGTACAAGTTTGCCCATGGCCCATACGGCTCTTACGTTCAAGTCTTCGTCCATGACGATGATGTCGGCATCCTTGCCTTTTTGGAGGGAGCCTTTGCGGTCGTATACGCCCATAATCTTTGCCGGGGTTTCAGAAGCCATGCGTACGGCGTCTGCCAACGGAATTTCGGCTTTTTGTACCATGGTACGTATCAGTCGGTCCATGGTGGCTACGCTGCCGGCAAGGGCAGAATGGTCGGCAAGCTTGCAGACTCCGTCCTCGATGATAACGCGCGGGTCAAAGGCTTCCCGGCTGTCGCTTGCGGCACATGCCAGGGCGTCGGTTATCAGGCAGGTGCGTTCTACGCCTTTTATCTTGTAGACCAGTCGCAGGATGGTGGGAGGGACATGGATGCCGTCGGCCACCACTTCCACCGTCATGTCGTCCAGCAGATAGATGCTTTCTACCGTGCCTTCGTATTTGTACTCGCGGCGTTTGTGGAAGCCGGGCATGGCGTTGTAGAAGTGGGCGGCATGGGTAAATCCGGCTTCGTAGGCGGCACGGATGCCGTCGTATTCGGCTTCGGTATGCGATACGGCTGCCAGTATGCCTTTTTCGCGCAGGTAGCTTGCAAACTCCAGTGCTCCGGGCAGTTCGGGAGAGGCGTCCCAGCGGCGGATGCAACGGGTGCTTTCCACCAACTCACGGTATTCCTGTCCGTCAATCTCCTTCACCTGGTCGGCAAACTGTTCGCCTGCCATTTTCTTGTTGAGATAGGGACCTTCAATGTGCAATCCCAGTACGGGGCTTCCGGGCTCTGCCATAAGCTTTTCGCACACTTGGGCTGCCTGGTGCAGCTTTTCGAACGGAGACGAGGAAATGGTAGGGTAGAAACTCGTAGCGCCATGACCGAGGTGTGCATTGATGATGCTGCGAAACGCTTCTTCGGTACATTCGGTGAAGTCGTGGCCGCCACCGCCATGTGCGTGCATACACACGAAGCCGGGCACGATATACATGCCTTTGGCATCGATGAGGCGTGCGCCGATGAGGGCGAGGTCACAGTTGGTCACTTCGAGTATTTTTCCGTCGCGCATCAGGACGGAACCTTCATTCAGCCAGCCTTGCGGGGTGAATATGCGTCCGTTGATAATTTGAGTAAGCATTTTTAGATTTATGATTTAAGATTTATGAATTATAATCCCAGCGTTGTGCTTTTGAATTTATCGAAGGCCAAAATTAAGCATTATAAATTAAAAATCCTATACGCGGGATTTTTTAATCATCTTCTTCTCCGTCTTCGGTGGCGGCGTTGTTTCTGCCGGTATTTGCGTATCTTGCCGTATACCAGCCAGACGAACAATACTCCGAATACGGAGAATATCAGCAGTACGATGCCCGTGTTGAGGTTGTCGCCTTTCACACGGCTCCACATTTCGAGTACGAGTTCGGTGCGGTTGCCGAAGTCGCGTATCATGGCGCAGCGTTCCACCACTTTTCTGTCGGGATATTGCACGGGGTTTATCTGCAGGCTGTCCGCACCCGTACCTTCACCGAAGAAATAGCTGAGGTCGGAACGTGTCGCGATGGCGGTGTCCCGTTTGGCTTCCATGATTTCAGGAGTGGCAACGGCGCTGACGTAGCCTATGGCGTCCATATTGCGCAGGGCGATGTCGGGCCGGCAGAGGTAGTTGATGAAGTAAGCGGCAGCTTTGGGATTGCCTGCATATTTGGGGATTACCCAGCCGTCGTACCAGATGTTGCTGCCTTCGCGCGGCACTTCGTAGGCAAGGTCCACGCCCACGGCACGGGCTTCTTCGATGGCCCATACGGCGTCGCCGCTCCAGGTGAAGTTAATCCACGCCTTGTTCTTGGTCATCATTTCTTTGCCGAAGTCGGCTTCCCAGCCGGCGATGTTGGGTTTCATCTCCTTGAGGCGTTGCTCGGCCAGGGCGATGGCCTGCGGGGAGTTGTCGTTCATCAGTTGCTCTACTGTGACGGTGCTGTCGGCCAGCTCCCGGGCGTGGGCGTAGATGATGGCGGTACCGTAGGCATCGCGGTAGCTGTCCTTCATCAGTATTTTGCCTCGGTTCTTGGAGTCCCAGAGGATATCCCATGTGCCGGCCTCTTCGGCGGTAATAAACTTTTTGTTGAAGAGGATGCCAGCGGTGCCCCACATGTAGGGTACGGCATAGTCCTCGGTCTGGCGTTCCGGTTGCGAGGTCTTGTTCAGCTCGTGGCGAATGTAGGGCGACACGTTGGGGATATAGTCCGGCGTGTGGCCGAAGTTGCGGTCGATGGGTAGCAGGAGGTCTTTGCGAAGCATACGTTCGATGATGTACTCCGAGGGGCATACGACGTCGAAGTCCTCGTGCCCGCGCTCAATTTTGGTGAGCATGATTTCGTTGATATCGAACACCTGGTAGATGATACGGAGGTCTTCGCCCGTCTGCTGCTTGTACCAGTCGGGAAATTCGGCAAGCACATCTTCATCGATGTAGTCCGCCCAGTTGTATATCTTCAGTACACGGCTGCGCTCTTCTGTGGAGTTTCCACAAGAAGAGAGGAATGCGATACAGCACAGTAGAATCAGTATGTTTATTATCCTTTTCATCATCTTGTTCTTGACAATTGATAACTTATAACTCATCACTCACATCAATCGTTTTTCGTCCGTTCGGCCCGCTTGTTGATTACAATCAGCAGCACCAGCACCGTCACGAAGATGATGGTGGAGAGTGGCCGCAGTTCCGGCGTCAGTCCACCTTTGCGCGCATCGGCGTAGATGTAGGTGGAGAGCGTTTCCAGCCCCTGGTTGCCGATGGTGAAGATGGTCACGGCAAAGTCGTCGATGGAGAGCGTGAAAGCAAGGATGAATCCGCTTATCATACCCGGAAATATCTCCGGAAGAATAACCTTGCGCAGTGCTTGGAACGGTGTGGCGCCCAGGTCGAGTGCCGCCTCGTAGACATTCTGGTTCATCTTTTTGAGCCGGGGCATTACGCTGAGCACCACGTAGGGCGTGCAGAAAGTGATGTGTGCCAGTACCACTGTGGTGAATCCTTGCGATATGCCGAAGCTGACGAACAGCAGGAACAGCGACACACCGGTGATAATGTCTGCATTCATCATCGGGATGGCATTGGCGAAGTTCATTACCTGCCGTGTGCGCGAGCGCAGATTGAAGATGCCGATAGCTGCAATGCTGCCCAGCGCCGTGCTGGCGGTGGCAGCAAGCAGGGCAATGGCGAATGTGTTCCAGATGGCATTCATCAGCGAGTGGTGCATCCCGCCCGTAAACAAGGAGCTGTACAGCTTGGTGGAGAACCCCGTCCAGTTGCCCAGCACTTTGGCTTCGGTGAAGGAGAATACCATGATGATAAGGATAGGCGAGTACAGCAGCGCAAGCAGCAGCCACAGATAGCCTTTGGCAAGAATACGCGTCATCATATCACACCTCCGCTTTCATTCGATGCCCCGTCCTCCTCGTTGGTAAAGAGGATGGTGATGCCTATCAGCAGCAGCATGATGAGCGAGAGGGCGGCACCGTAGTTCCACATTCCGTTGTAAATATTCTCTTGCACCGTGGTGCCGAACAGTTTGATGTTGTTCATTGTCAGCAACTCGGCAATGGCAAAGGTAGAAACCGTAGGCATAAACACCATCACTATGCCGCTCATCACTCCCGGCATGGAGAGCGGCAGAATCACCTTGCCGAATACGCGGGTAGGAGAGGCTCCCAAGTCCTGCGCAGCCTCAATCAGATTGTGGTCCATCTTCTGAAGGGTGTTGTAAATGGGGTATATCATGAACGGCAGGAAGTTGTAGACCATACCGAACACAAGGGCACCTTCGCCCAGCGGCAGGTTCAGGAAGTCGAACAGCGCCACTGTGGCAAGCGTACGTATCAAGATATTCACCCACATGGGGAGGATGAACAGCACCACCATGGTGCGTGAGGTGTTGAATTGCTTCTGGCTCAGGATATACGCTGCCGGATAGCCCAGCAGCAGGCAGACCAGCGTGGTGATAACGGCTATTCCGATGGAGTAGACAAACGTGTTCATCGCTTCGGGGTGCATCATGAACTTGCGGAAGTTGGCCAACGTAAACGCCCCTCCGTCGTCCGTAAAGGCATAGAGCACGATGAGCAGCAGCGGTACTATGACAAATACAAGCAGAAACAGCGCGTAGGGTACCGTCCAGTTGCGCCGGCGCATGAAGAAATGGGATAACTTATTGAGCACTTCCTTCCTTATTAAGAGATTGAACAATCCGTATATTTTGAGGGGCGATGGTGATACCTACGCGGTCGCCGTCGTCCCACACGTCGTTGGTGTCGACAAAGATGTCTTCGTCCCAGTCCGTAAACACGGTCAGGTGGTAATGGTTCCCTTTGTAGAGGATGAATTTCACTTCACCCGTCAGACGGCCGTCCTCTTCGTTGTCTTCGAGGATGACGTGCTGGAAGTCTACTTCCACTTGCACGGCGCTGCCCGGCTCGATGCCCTGCACGGGGAGGCACTCGAAGTTACAGCCCAGGAAGTCTACGTGCGTCTCGTCCACCAGCTTTCCCTCGAAGGTGTTGCAGGTGCGTTCCTTCTTCATCACGTGGATGTCGAAGGGTTTCACCAGCAGGCCGACTTCGCGTCCTGCCTCGAAGGCATGGTAGTCCTGCACCATCAGCTCGTAGCCTTCGCGCGTCTGCACCAGCATTTCGTAGTGTACGCCTTTAAAGATGCAGCTGGTTACGGTCCCCGTCAGCTGTGCGGCGTCGGATACATCGAAGATGTAGATGTCTTCGGGGCGAATCACTACGTCTACCTGCATCTGCTCGCCAAATCCCGTGTCCACGCATTCAAATTCGTGTCCGCAGAAGGTGACGGCTTTATCCTTTATCATAACTCCGTTCAAGATGTTGCTTTCACCAATGAAGTCTGCTACGAAGGAGTTGATGGGTTCGTTGTAGATGTCCGTCGGCACGCCTATTTGCTGGATGCGTCCTTCGCTCATCACGACGATGGTATCGCTCAAGGTCAGTGCCTCTTCCTGGTCGTGGGTCACATATACGAAGGTGATGCCCAGCTTCTGGTGCATCTCTTTGAGTTCCATCTGCATGTCCTTGCGCATCTTCAGGTCGAGGGCGGCAAGGGGCTCGTCGAGGAGCAGCACTTCGGGTTCGTTGACGATGGCTCGGGCAATGGCTACGCGCTGTTGCTGCCCGCCGGAGAGGGAGTCTACGTCGCGGTCCTCATAGTCCGTCATGCCCACCATGCGCAGGGCTTGCTTTACCTTCTTCTCGATGGTGGCACCGGGCAGCTTCTTCAGCTTCAGCCCGAAGGCAATGTTGTTGAACACGTTGAGGTGGGGGAAGAGGGCGTACTTCTGGAACACGGTGTTTACCGGACGCTTGTGCGGCGGTGTCTGTGTGATGTCCTTTCCGGCAATGGTTATCACTCCTTCCGAGGCTGTCTGAAAGCCTGCAATGAGGCGCAACAGAGTTGTCTTTCCGCAGCCGGACGGTCCCAGTATTGTTACAAACTCGCCCTTACGGACAGACAAATTCACATCATTCAGCACGGCCTTATCTCCGAAAAATTTCGATACGTGCTCCACACCGATGATGCAATCGGACTTTTGCATAAGCGTCTTTTACTTTATCCAAACGAATTAAACAAATCTCAGAAGAAAGCTGAAATAAAATCAAAACAGTTTCTCGGGCTTTCAAAAAGCGGGTGCAAAGTTACATAATTTATCGGGATTTTTCGCCTTACTCTAAAATTCATTATTCCTATGAAGTTAAAATAATAAGTAATACCTTTGTTGGCAGTATTGATATTAAAACTTAATAACATGATGGAAAAGAAGATTGTACTCATCACCGGAGCCTCCTCGGGAATAGGGGAAGGCTGCGCGCGTAAATTTGCCATGAACGGTTACCGGCTTATACTCAATGGCCGTAATGTGGAGAAACTGAATGCTGTAAAGAAAGAATTGTTGGAGAAATATGGAGCCGATGTGTATCTGCTTCCTTTCGATGTCCGCGACCGGCAGGCTGCCCATGCCGCCCTCGAATCCCTTCCGGAGGAATGGAAGGCGGTAGACATACTGGTGAACAATGCCGGACTCGTCATTGGGGTGGACAAGGAACATGAAGGTAACCTGGATGAATGGGACATTGTCATCGACACTAACGTGAAAGCCTTGCTTGCCATGACCCGCCTCGTGGTTCCCGGTATGGTGGAGCGAGGCCGTGGTCACGTTATCAATATGGGGTCCATTGCCGGAGATTACGCTTATCCGGGAGGCAGTGTGTACTGTGCCTGCAAGGCTGCCGTCAAGGCCCTTTCCGACGGACTCCGCATCGACCTGGTGGATACCCCGATACGCGTAACGAATATCAAGCCGGGGTTGGTGGAAACCAATTTCTCCGTCGTCCGTTTCCGTGGTAACCGGGAGGCGGCCGATAATGTATATAAAGGTATACGCCCACTGACCGGCGACGATATAGCCGAAGTGGTCTATTTCGCCGCTGCCGTCCCCGAGCATATCCAGATTGCGGAAGTGCTGGTGATGCCTGCCAACCAAGCCACGGGGACAATTGTCAGCCGGAAATAGAATTTGTATAAGGATATGATAAAATGATACTATTTTATCTTCGGGGAAACGCCTACATTTGCGCACAGCTAAATGAATATAGAATCTAAACAAGAAAAGCATGAATTTCAAGAAACGAACAAATTTCCTCTTTGGAGTACTGCTGCTGACCGGCAGTTTGTTGGCTCAAAACGTATGTGTATCCACTCCGAAAACCTCTTTGGTGCTTTCGGCTCCTGAAGGCGGTACACTGAGACACTTGTATTATGGTAACAGACTTTCTGAAGCCGACTTGCAGAATATCTCTGCGGCAGAAGCGAACCATGCAGCCTATCCCGAATATGGATTGAATGCTCCCGTGGAGACGGCCCTCGCTGTGAAGCATGCCGACGGTAACATGACCCTCCAGCTCGAAGTATTGAACGTGACTACCGAAAAGGAAGGGAATGCCGTGACGACTGTCGTGGCACTGAAGGATAAGGTGTATCCCTTCTTCGTCAACGTCTGTTACCGTGCCTGGCAGGATGCCGACGTGATAGAATCCTGGACTGAAATCTCCCATCAGGAGAAGAAGCCGGTGGTGCTCAATCAGTTTGCTTCCGGCTATCTGCCCATCCGCCGTGGCGATGTATGGCTGTCCCATCTCTCCGGTTCCTGGGCCAATGAAGGGGTTTTGACGCAGGAACCTCTCACTCCGGGCATGAAGGTTATCAAGAATAAGGACGGTGTGCGCAATTCCCATACTGACCATGCCGAAGTGATGTTCTCCCTTGACGGCCGTCCGCAGGAGAACACGGGCAACGTGATTGGTGCAGCCCTCTGTTACAGCGGCAACTACAAACTCCGCATTGAGACACACGATGATGAATACCACCATTTCTTTGCCGGAATCAACGAAGAGAACTCTACTTATTCCTTGAAGAAGGACGAGCTTTTCCGCACTCCCGAACTTGCCCTGACTTATAGTAATGAAGGCTTGAGTGGCGGCAGCCGTAACTTCCATCGCTGGGCACGCCTGCACAAACTGGCGCACGGCACTACCCCCCGCAAGATTCTTTTGAATAGTTGGGAAGGCGTGTACTTTGACATCAACCAGCAAGGTATGGACCAAATGATGGCGGACATTGCCTCCATGGGTGGCGAGTTGTTCGTGATGGACGATGGCTGGTTTGGCGACAAGTATCCCCGTAAGAACGACAGCTCATCACTCGGCGACTGGGTGGTGGACAAGAACAAGCTTCCGAACGGTATTGAAGGCTTGCTGAGTGATGCCAAGAAACATGGCGTCAAGTTTGGCATCTGGATTGAGCCGGAGATGGCGAACACTACCAGCGAACTCTACGAGAAGCATCCCGACTGGGTACTTAAAGCTTCCGAACGTGACGTTGTGTTGGGACGCGGCGGCACGCAGGTAGTGCTTGACCTTGCCAATCCTGCCGTGCAGGACTTCGTTTTCGGTGTGGTAGACAACCTGATGACCTCTTATCCTGAAATAGATTACATCAAGTGGGACGCCAATATGTCTGTCCAGAACCACGGTTCGCAATATCTGACGAAGGATAATCAGAGCCACATGTACATCGAATTCCACCGCGGCTTCGAGAAAATCTGCCAGCGCATCCGTGCCAAATATCCCGACCTTACCATCCAGGCATGTGCCAGTGGCGGCGGTCGTGCCAACTACGGAGTGCTGCCTTACTTCGACGAGTTCTGGGTAAGCGACAATACCGATGCCCTGCAACGTGTCTATATGCAGTGGGGAACTTCCTATTTCTTCCCCGCCATCGCTATGGCATCGCATATCAGTGCTGCCCCCAATCATCAGACGTTCCGCACCATCCCTCTGAAATATCGGATAGACGTTGCCATGAGTGGTCGTTTGGGTATGGAAATCCAGCCCAAAAATATGACGGAAGAAGAAAAGGCTCTTTGCAAGAATGCCATTGCCGAGTACAAGACCATTCGTCCCGTAGTACAGTTGGGAGACATTTACCGCCTGCTCTCTCCTTATGACAAGCAAGGTGTGGCTTCTCTGATGTACGTGGCTCCGGAGAAGGACAAGGCAGTCTTCTATTGGTGGAAGACGGAACATTTCTGTAACCAGCACCTGCCGCGTGTGAAGATGGCAGGGCTCTGTGCCGACAAGCAATACCGGGTGCATGAACTGAACCGTATAGATAATGTTCCCTTGAACTACGAAGGAAAGAGTTTCAGTGGTGCCTACCTCATGGCAAACGGGCTGGAGATTCCCTACAACCATAAGGTGGACTATCACAAGCAGAACGACTATTCGAGCCGTGTGCTTTATCTGGAAGAGGTGAAGTGACATAAGCAAAGGTGAGGTTGGGCCGTGTAAAGGTGAACTTGAGCGGCGTAAAGGTGAGGTTTATGGGTACAGTTGGTACAGTGGGTACAGCGTCTCTTCTATCTCACACACGCATGTATATAAATAATGTACGCGTTATGAAGTAATGTACATAAGCGCATGTGTGTGAAGCAGAAGAGGCGCTGTACCCACTGTACCAATTGTACCACTGTTTGGATGTTCAACTTTTCTTTTCGTACCCTTTTGGGACTTTCAGGTAAGATGGAAACATAAAAAAAGTCCCACAATACATTGATATTGTAGGACTTTTTTCTTTTTGTCGCCTTCTGGCTTTGTTTCTATGTGAACCGCTTGGGGCTCGAACCCAAGACCCCAACATTAAAA
>ERZ780025.557-NODE-557-length-14242-cov-5.217241_pt1 | contig 14242 bp, 7 predicted proteins | sample MGYA00511862_ERZ780025 | MGnify/ENA primary metagenome ERZ780025 (study PRJEB29588, sample SAMEA2156186) | human gut metagenome | biome: human gut; feature: human-associated habitat; material: faeces | place: Denmark | collected 2008/2010 ...
GATAAATCAAAATTTGGCGACTTCAAATCGCAATTTATCGAGATGTTTGGAGGTCTCTGTCAAGATACACCATGGTCTGATGTCGTTACTATTACGAATGGAAAAGCTTATCCTGAAGAATATCAGGAAGAAGGTGCTTATCCAATTTGTGGTAGTGGTGGTATTATGTGTTATGGTGAAAAGAAATTATGTAATGGAAATACTACGATTCTTGGCAGAAAAGGAAATATCAACAATCCAATCTTCATGGAATCAGGTTACTGGATAGTTGATACGGCCTTTAGTATCGATGTTGACAAGGCTAAACTTCATCCAAAGTTCTTCTATTATTGGTGTTGTCAATACGATTTTACGAAGCTTAACAAACAGGGGGGTCTTCCAAGTCTTACAAGAAAGGACTTGGAGAAAGTAAAAATGGCTATCCCTCAAATGAGGGATCAACTAAAGTTTGTTTCCATAGCAGAACAAGCTGACAAATCAAAATCTGTCATTCAAAAAGCTTTAGTATATTTGAATGACATACAAAGTGACGAATTAGGGAAAATCGCTTAATTATTAAATTGATAACAATAAAAATCATAGATATGTTTAACGAAGACAATACAGTGGAGCAAATGCTCATAGAAGCTGCAACCCAAAGTGGTTGGCAGTATGTAAAGTCACAGGATATACCTCGTAGTTCTGATTCTGTCCTTGTTGAATCATGGCTATTGGAAGCTCTTATTAGGTTGAATCCGATAACACATCAACAAGCGGAGCAAGTTATTTATAAACTCCGTGCTGCTATTACTTGTGGAGGTAATTATGATGAATTGGTGACTGCCAATGATCGTTTTCGTACATTGCTATTTAATGAAAACACAGAGCCTTTTGGAAAGGATGGTGAATATATACCTATCAGATTCTTTAGCGAAGATGCGGTCGAAGATTATTGTGTCGTAACCAATCAATGGGAATTTCCACGTAGCTCTGTTGATGGAGGTAAACGTTTGGATTTGGTTTATCTGATAAATGGAATTCCGATTTGTGTTGGTGAAGCAAAATCTCCTGTTCGCCCTCAGATAACATGGGCTGACGGAGCCATCGATATGCTGCATTATGAAAAAAGCATTCCAGAAATGTTTGTTCCGAATATATTGACCTTTGCTACTGAAGGCAAAGAACTTCAATATGCCGGTATCTGTGCTCCTGTTGACAAATGGGGGCCTTGGTTTAAAGATGAAGGTCGTCAGCATGGCACAATAGAGTCGGTTAAAAGTAATGTAATGGGGTTAGTTCAACCAAACCGATTACTTGACATATATCGTTACTATAGTGTTTTTACAGGAACATCATCAGGCAAAAAAATAAAAATAGTTTGCCGTTATCAACAATATCTAGGAGGTGAAGCTATTGTTCAGCGTGTCTTAAATACATATCGAGAGAAACAAGGTCCGAAGAAAGGTCTTATTTGGCATTTCCAAGGTTCGGGAAAATCATGGTTGATGGTATTTGCTGCCCAAAAATTACGTTTGCAGAACGAATTACATGCTCCCACAGTTGTTATCGTTGATGACCGTATTGATTTGGAAGATCAGATAACGGGCGATTTTACTCGTGCTGATATTCCTAATATAGAATCTGCAAAGACAAAAGATGAGTTAGTTGCATTTTTCAAGCAGGATCAGCGCAAGATTCTGATAACGACAATTTTCAAGTTCGGAGATGTTGATAGTGTACTGAATGAAAGAGATAATATCATTTTATTGGTAGATGAAGCACACCGAACTCAGGAAAAGGATTTAGGACAAAAAATGCGCAATGCACTACCTAATGCATTTTTCTTTGGTCTTACCGGAACGCCTATCAACAAACGAGATAAGAATACTTTTCAATCGTTTGGTGCTGATGAGGATTTAGAGAAAGGTGGATATATTTCAAAATACACTTTCCAAAATTCTGTTGAAGATGGAGCTACGCTTGAATTGAATTTCCAAACAGTGCCGGTAGAGATGCATCTTAACGAAACTCAATTACAAGAAGAATTTGATGAACTGACCGATCAAATATCCGAGGACGAAAAGAACGAATTAGTAAAACGAACTTCTGTTGAAGCATTTTTTACAGCAGAGAAGCGAATTAACGATGTCGCACGTTATATTGTAAATCACTTCAAAGAGTATGTAGAGCCCAGTGGCATGAAAGCCCAAGTTGTGGTATATAATCGAGACTGCTGTGTAAAATATAAGAAAGCGATTGATGCTCTTTGGGGTACGGAAGATGCAACCACTATCGTTATGCATACGGCTGGTGATAAAGCTGATGAGTATAAGACATACCGTCGTGATAGAGAACAAGAAAGAAAACTTCTTGATCAATTCCGTGATCCATTGTCACCGATTAAAATGGTGATTGTCACTTCAAAACTATTAACAGGTTTTGATGCTCCGATTTTGCAATGTATGTATCTTGATAAACCAATGAAGGATCATACGTTGTTACAAGCTATTTGCCGTACGAATAGAAAGTACAATGTTGATAAGAAATGTGGTCTGATTGTAGATTTCGTTGGTGTATTTGATAATGTAGCCAAAAGCCTTGCTTTTGATGAGGAGACGGTAAAAACGGTTGTAAAGAATATTGATGAGATAAAAGTGTTGATACCTCAATTTTTGCAAGAATGTATTGACTTTTTCCCTGGTGTAGACCGGACAATCGGTGGTTGGGAAGGTTTGCAGGCTGCTCAGCAATGTTTACTTGATGAGTCTACAAAAACGAATTTTGCAAAACATTTTTCACGATTGGCTAAAGCTTGGGAAACAGTAAGCCCGGATGCAATGCTGGCTGCTTATCAGGCGGATTATACTTGGCTGGCTCAGGTATATCAAAGTGTACGTCCTGTTAGTACCGGCGGTTCACTCATATGGACTTTATTGGGTGCTAAAACCATTGAAATCATTCATCGTAACATTGATACAATTGATATTGGGACTCCACTTGAGGATCTTGTGGTAGATGGAGATGTAATTGATATGGTGTTGGAGCAAGCCAAAGACAATCCTAAAAAGATATTGGAAGTGGAAAAAATGCTTCGTTTGAGGTTAGGAGAGCATCATGGAGACCCTAATTACAAGGCATTTGCTGAGAAGTTGGATGAACTGCGCCGTCATATGGAGGAAAATCTTATAACTAGTATTGATTTCCTCCGAGGATTGCTCACCCTTGCTAAAGAAGTGCTTGAGGAAGAAAAAAACTCAAATCAACCTCTTGACAAGAGGGAACAAGCTAAAGCTGCTCTTACGGAGTTGTTTGAATCAATTAGAACTGAGGATACTCCTATCATTGTAGAACGTGTAGTTGCTGATATAGATGAAAATGTGGTAGCTATTGTACGTAAGTTTAAAGATGCTTTTAAAAGCATTACAGCTCAGCGAGAGATAAAAAAGAAACTACGTTCTATTCTGTGGGTTAACTACCAGATTAAAGATCAAGAAGTTTTTGATAAGGCTTATCAGTATATTGAGATGTATTATTAATTGGTTGATAAAATAAATTTGTTATGGCTGTTGAATCACACGATAAGAAACTTGATGACCTTCTAAAAATGGTTGAAGAAGGTAAGGCTCAATTACCCGACTTTCAACGTAGTTGGGTTTGGGATGACACGAAGATATGTAAACTAATAGAAAGTATCACATCTGGCTTCCCAATGGGTGCAGCGATGTTTTTGGCTAATGGTGGTGAGCATATCCGTTTTAAGTATCGCACATTTGAAGGTGTGGATTCTATATCAGAAGTTACACCTGAGTGGCTTGTGCTCGATGGACAACAGCGACTCACAACCTTATATCAGGTCTTGAAAAGTAAGAAAGCAACTAATACTCGATTAGAGACCAATCGAGATACAATTATCAAACGCTATTATTATCTAGATATTCGTAAATGTCTAGACTCTACTGCGGACAGATTGGAAGCAATCATATCTGTATCAGAGAAGAAACAGCTTACAACAAATATTGGTCGTGATGTAACGCTGGACTTATCCACAAGAGAGAAAGAATTTGAGAACCTGATGTTTCCCTTGAATATTACGTTTTCTCATAATGATACGGAAGATTGGCATTATGATATGGAAGACTATTACAAAGGTGATAGAGAGTATAGAAATTTATTCCGTGATTTCTCACAGCAGATTCTTCGCCCAATTTTAGAGTATAACATACCTATAATTCAGCTTGATAAAGAAACCCCGAAAGAAGCTGTCTGCCAGATTTTTGAGAATGTAAACACTGGTGGTGTACCTCTTACGGTTTTCGAACTCGTCACAGCTACATTTGCTGCTGAAGGACATGAATTGAGAAAAGATTGGGAGACCATTCGTCATATTTTTGCTCAAAAAGTAAATGGCGAGCTATTGAAAGAAATCACTGGTGCTAATTTTTTGGCAGCAATGACTCTGTTGGTATCATATTATAAAAGAGTGGTTTCAGGTGATGATGAGCGTGTGGCTGTAACATGTAAGAAAAAAGACATTCTTAGGTTTGAATTGAAAGATTATTTGAAGTATCATGACGCTTTGATTAAAGGTTTCTGTGATGCAGCTGATTTCTTAGTACATCAGGGGATTTTCCGTTCCAGAGATCTTCCATATTCGTCACAACTTATTCCACTTGCTGCAATCTTTGCATACGACAACGAAAATAAAAAAATGTTCATCTTGGAAGCAAACAGGAATTATTGTCTCGTTGGTATTGGTGTGGCGTAATGGGTGAACTATATGGTGGTGCCAATGAAGCTAGATTTGCAACTGATATAATGGGCATATTCCGTTGGATGGAAGGTGGTGAAATGCCAGAGACTGTATATCGTTCCAATATACAACCAACTCGTTTGTTGACCATGCAGACAAGGAATAGTGCAGCGTATAAAGGTGTTATGGCACTTATCTTACAAGACTCACCACTTGATTTTATGACAGGTCATCGTATGGATATAGCATCTTACATTGATGAAGATGCTGATATTCATCATATATTCCCTCAAACTTATTGCGAGAAAAATAACCTTCCACGTATAAAATGGAATTCTGTCATTAATAAGACCCCAATTTATGCATCTTCCAATCGTTCAATAGGAGGACATGCACCAAGTACCTATATTGGGACTATGGCAAATAAGGGATTAAAACAAGTTGAGATACAGGAAGCCATAGAGTCACATAAGGTAAATTATGCTCATCTTGTATTAGATGATTTCAATGCTTATTTCATAGATCGAGCAAAACAATTGCTTGACAGAATAGAGCAAGCGACAGGCAAATCTGTCTCAGGAAGAGATAGCGAAGAAACAATCCGTGAATTTGGTGTTGCTTTAATATAGATAGCAATCTGTAACAAACTAGAAAAATATGATTAATAAATAGCTGAAAATAAATGAACTGTAGATTTTGGAAGAAAATATGTGCAAATAATTCGATGGAGGATGATAAACAAGTATCATTAACTCCTGCTCTGCTTAATCGTGATAGTGAAAGTGATAAGAAGCAGTATAGGAGTGTTTTGAATCTTGCACGAAAACTAGAAGAGAAAGACATATTGAACATTGCTCTTACTGGTCCTTATGGATCCGGTAAGAGTTCCATTCTTCGCTCTTTGAAGAAAGACTATCCTAAATACAAATATCTTTCAATATCTCTTGCAACACTAAAGTCGCCATTAGATGACAAAAAGAATGAAATAGATATTGATACGATGAATAATCGTATTGAATACAGCATTCTTCAACAGCTTATTTATAAAGAGAAACAAGAGACGCTTTATAATTCCAGATTAAAAAGGATTTATCATAAATCACACTGGGCTCAATATGCTTTATCTATTGCAATAATACTTTATACTATTGCCTTAATTATTGTATTTGAACCATCGTTTTTGAAAGTGGATTGGATTTGCAATCGCTTAAATAATCCGGTATTAAATAAATGGTCTGATATTTTTGCTCTATCATATATATTTGTTGCAACAATAATATTCGTTCAAAAGACTGTCAAATCATTGAGTAATAGTAAACTGAATAAGTTAAATCTAAAGAATGGAGAGATTGAATTAAAAGAAAACAAAGAAGATACATCCGTTTTCAATAAGCACATGGATGAGATTGTCTATTTCTTTGAGGTTACTGATTATAATGTTGTGATTATAGAAGATTTAGATAGATTTGATAATACGGATATTTTTCTTAAGTTAAGAGAGGTAAATCAACTCTTGAATCAGTCAAACTCTGTGGGGCGTAAAGTTACGTTCATTTATGCGGTTAAAGATGATATGTTTTTTGATGAAGAACGTACTAAATTCTTTGATTATATCACAACTGTAATCCCAATAATCAATTCTTCAAACTCGGCAGACAAACTGAAAGAGGAACTAGAGATAAAAGGCTATTCAGATCTTAATGTCGAGGTAATAGACAGTTTGGCTTTTTTCATTGACGATATGAGATTACTGAAGAATATTGACAATGAATATGCCCAATATAGAGAAAAACTTGATGAGAAACTTGATCAAAACAAACTTCTTGCAATGATTGTATATAAAAACTACCATCCAAAAGATTTTGCTGATCTGCATAAAGGAAAGGGTGTTTTGTATGATTGTTTGCATAAGAAAAGTGAATTATTGGTTGAGCGCAATAGACAGATTGACGAGCGTATTAATGGAATAACTAAAAAACTTCAATCTTTAGAAGCGACACATGCCATACAAGAAAAAGAATTAAGGCTGATTTATATTGAAGGGTATCGTAGAAAATTATCAAAACAAAATGAAAATAATGCCTTTTTGTTTTTTGTCGAAAACAATTTTATACCTCTTGAAGATATCGCAGAAAATGAAACGTTATTTAATTCCTTTATATCGCAATCCTCATTTCGATATCAATGTTTTAAGAGGCATCAAACTAACACATATTATGGTGTTAGATATTATTATGATATATCTGAAGATAGTTGCAATATTCAATTCAGTCAAATAGAGAAAATAGTTAATTCTACCTTTACCTACCATGAGCGATTAGAAGCCTTGCGAGAAGGGGAAAAAAGATATCGTGAACAAATCAAGATACTAGAATTATCTCGTAATAATCATTATGCTACTCCAATACAAGAACTGTTGCTGGATGTTGATATGCAGACGCATAAAATTTTTAGTGAACTCAATGTCTCTAAAATGCTTGAAGTTTTCTTGAAAGAAGGACTTATAAATGAAGATTACTTTGATTATATATCTTTCTTTTTTGGTAAGTCAATTAATAAGCACGACCATGATTTTATCCTTGAATTAAAACTTCGGCATAGTTTGCCGTATGACTATCATATAGATAAAGTAGGGCAGTGCGTAAAAAACATTCCTGATAAATGTTACAACGATGTAAGTATATTGAATATTCAGGTGGTCGATTGTATTTGTCAGCATCTTGAAGAAGCAAATAACTCAAAACTTCATTCGATAGCACAAGTTATTATGCATAATAAAAAGTGGGACTTTTTGATTGACTTCTATAAATCAGTTGAAGATTCAAGCTCGCTTTTCAACCATTTGGGCAGTATCGTTGATGGATTATGGAAGATCTTCGTGAAACAGAATTCCGATGAATTATTCGAGTCTTGGTTACGATTCCTCGAATTGAACCATTCCACCAAAGAAAGTCGTAATTGGTTGAATAAACACTTCGCATTTATATCTCATAGAGTAGATCTCATAGGTTTTGATACAATCAAACAAATAGTGTCGAATGGAAAACTGATTTTTACAGATATAGATGCAGAGTCTAGGTGTTTGCTTGAGTATGTTGTAGAAAACAAAGCATATATGTTGACACCAGAAAATGTTGTATGCGCATTTGTTCATTATCGAAATGAAAGGATGGAAGCATTGAATAATTATCCTTTAAATGTTACAATACTGAGGAGTTGTGAATCTGCTAAACCAGTGTCAGATTATATAGATGAACGTTTTGATGATGCACTAAATAATGTATTTATCACAGATGCAGCGAAACAAGAGAGTGTGGAAATTATTCTTGAAATTATTAATTCTGAAGATATAACAGAGGAGACAAAACGCAAATACCTTTCGGGGCAACATAATAGAGTTTCTCTTTCCTATGTTAACAATACACAGTGGGAGTCCGCTATTGAAGTTGATATAGTTATACCAGCATGGCCTGAGATATATGCATTTTATGAGAGTCAGAATAATGTAATGATTTCCAGTTTGCGAATATTCATTACCAAACATATTGATGAATTAACAGATATATCTGAATTGGATGATACTCAGAAAGAACTACTGGCAAACAGTGCTTTGTTGACATCAGATTTTGAAATGTCGGTATACGATAAACTTATCAAAATCTTTGATGGAGTTACATTTAAGGATGCGAATATTAACAGTGTAGATAACGCTCATTTTAAGTCGTTACTTTGTGCTGATATGCTTCCATATAGCACATATTATACGACTACAATTAGAGACAATCATAGTGATGTACTTACTTATTATGTAGATAAGTATTTGGATGAGTGTATTATAGAAATAGAGGAGTTGCCTACAGATATGAGGCTATACAAGCATCTTATGAAAAATCCAAGAGTAATCGGTGAAAAAGCTCTAAGTGTAGTTCAACACTTTCTTCCTCATATTGTGTGGGATAACGAATTGGCAAATATCACTCTTCCTGTGGTGAAAAACAATATTGAAAAATTTGATTATGATACAGAGAAGAACATTTTGGTCGATGCTACTAATTTGCCAGAGCGCTTGTCTTTTTTGATAGACTTGATTGAAAAGTATAGAGATGATTTTGACATTGTGACAGAATTAATAGAGTCTTTAGGCGATTCTTATCGAAGTATTACAGATAAATCAAAAAAGGCTACTATAGAAAATAATCACATGAATGAAATGTTTTTAGGGAAGCTAAAAACTATTGGATATATCTCATCATATAGAGAAGATGATGATAAACTTCGTGTAAGCCATAAACGTAATTATTAAATCAAATGCAAAAGAATAGAGTAATTTATAACTATCAGTGATGTTTGCTAGTGATTAATAGTAATCGATGAAAGTTTCCATTAATAAAGATTTTGTGTCAGGATTTAAAGCAACTTTAAAAGAATAAGATTTTGGTATGATAGAAGATAATGTTGAATTCTTGAGTTCTGATTTCGAACAGATTAAGAAACGGAAGGATGGCGGAAAAGAATATTGGTCGTCAAGGGATTTATGTGCTGTATTAGGATATAGTACATATCAAAAATTCACTCGTATTATAAACAAAGCCATTGCGATAGCCAATAATAAAGGATTTAATGTATCGGAGCATTTTAACCAAACGGTTGAAATGGTTAAGGTTGGTTCTGGCTCTTTTCGCAAGGTGGAAAATATCCATTTATCTCGTATCGCTTGCTTGATTATTGCGGAAAATGCAGATGGAAAGAAGCCACAAGTACAAATGGCAAGAGAATATTTCAAGCAAGAGATATCTACTCCTGAATCAATTAATAATAGTCTATCTGCTAATATTTTATTATATAAAACAGGACAAGGGGAAGTGCGTATAGAGGTAGTCTTCAATAGTGAAACATTCTGGATGTCGCAGAAGCGCATGGCTGATTTGTTTGGGGTAGATGTACGAACCATCAATTATCATCTTGGTCAGATTTACGAAACAGGCGAACTCACTAAAGAGGCAACTATCCGAAAAATTGGGATAGTTCAGTCAGAGGGAGAACGAGAAGTGGAACGCACACCACTGTTTTATAATTTGGACGTTATCATAGCTGTGGGCTATCGTGTAAATAGCTACCAAGCTACTCAGTTTAGAATATGGTTATGAAGAGTTGGAGATTATGTAATGTTAGATTTATAAATAGTTGTAATATAGCATTTAGATTATAGATTTCTTTGCATAATATTGTCGGGGGTAATGTTGCTCCCACTAATATTATATATATGAGTCATATTAATCGAACATTACCTCAAACGACTCAAGTCAGTCGTTTGATTGAAGAAGCTACGTGTTACCTTCATCAAAAGGGCTTGAAAAAAAGTACTATTAAGTCTGTGACAGACACATGGAAAATGTTGATTCCATATATGGAAGAACACAATATCCAATTTTATTCATCTCAAATAGGGGAAAAGTATATTGCACATAAACTTGAGAAAGTTGGAATAGACTTTTCCTATGAATGGGGACAAACAGTAAAATCAAGGATTGGATGGCTGACGGAGTATATGCAAACGGGAGTAATAAAAAAGAGAATAAAATTATCCCCGTCCTTTGCCAGTGAAATTGGTCGGCATCTTTTGAACTTTTTGTACCATAAAACGAATAGTGGACGGTTCTCGAACTATACGATAGAGCATGATAGGTATTATCTATCCATATTTCTTGATTATATGAACAAGCATGATGTCATTCGATTATCTTCTCTAACGATTGAAGTTATCAACAACTTTTTATCCTCACTTGACATTAGTAAGAAGTCTCTCCGACATCATGTAATCAGAGAATTGCGGCTTTATTTGCGCTATTTGCATGAGAATGACTTGATAGCAATAAATCTTTCTCGTCTGTTGCCAACAGATGCATATAGGCAAATGGAGCGGTTACCATCTATATATACAAGAGAAGAAATCAACACCGTCTGTTCTTCTATTGACAGGTGCGACCCATTAGGGAAAAGAGACTTTGCCATATTAATGCTCTTATCCAGATATGGATTGAGGGCATCAGATATATGTGGCTTGACTTTCAGTAATCTGAATTGGGATGAATGTAACATACACCTTACACAATATAAGACAAAAAAGCCGATAGAGTTGCCATTGACAGGAGAAGTTGGAGAGGCTATTATAGACTATCTTCAGTCAGGCCGACCTGAATGTGACGATTGCCATGTATTTGTTCAGGGAATATCTCCGTTCAGACCAGTTACGACAGAAGGAGTGTATGAGATCGTAAAGAAAGTATTCCGTAATGCTGGTATAGATACCTCCGGTCGAAAGCAAGGACCACATGCGCTTAGACATAGTCTTGCAACTATCTTATTAAAAGAAAAGGTTGTTTTGCCTGTAATAACGGGAATCCTCGGTCATAAAGATAGTGAAAGCACAAAGCTGTACCTTCGGCTTGATATTGAAAGTCTGAAGCAATGCGCTCTTGATGTGCCACCGGTAGCAGATGGATTCTATATGCAAAATGGAGGGCATTTCTATGAGTAATCTACTTTTTGAGAGCATTATGGCTCAGCATTTTACTGAGTTCATAAAACTGAAAAGAAATCTGGGGTATAAGTATAGCACCGCAGAATATCTTATTAGAGAATTTGACACATTCCTCGTACGCAAAAAGATTACATATCCAATATTGACAAAAGAAATCTTTGACGAATGGATGACAAGGCGGAAACATGAATCAGGTTCGACATATAAAGGACGTTGCACCGTAGTCATGCAGTTCGTCCAATATATGTCAGATATTGGCAAACCATGCTATATTCCAAGAATGCCCAATATAAAAGTAAATGGTTTTACAGCCCACATCTTTACAGAAGAGGAAATAGACCGTTTCTTCACTGCATGTGACAACCTTATTTTACACAGTCTGAAAATGAATTCGGCAATTATTATGCTTCCTGCCATCTTTCGTTTGTTGTATGGAACCGGCATAAGGGTAACAGAAGCTATCCGTCTGAAAAACTGTGATGTCAACCTTGAAGAAAAATATATAGTCCTGCACGATACAAAAAGTCGTAAAGACAGATTGGTTCCCATCTCAGACTCCGTGGCTACTGTATGTCGTGAATATAAGAGTTATCGGGAGCGGCTGCCTATAATCGCGGATAAGGAGTATTTTTTTCTTGCTTTATCTGGAAAACCATGTGCGAGTGACGGCACAATTTATTTCTGGTTCAGGACAATACTCAAAAATGCTGGCATACCTCACAATGGTAGACATCAAGGACCACGTGTGCATGATCTCAGACATACCTTCAGCGTACACTCATTGATGAAAATGCATCATGAAGGAGGCGACCTATATTGCTCGCTTCCAATACTCTCAACATACTTGGGACACAGTTCGATACAGTCTACAAATAACTATGTAAGGTTATGTGAAAGTATGTATCCGGACTTGATACAACGCATAGATATAGAAAGCATGAATGTCTATCCAAATCTATACAAAGATGAAACCGACTGATTTTAGTAAGTATTTATCGGATTACTTGAGTAAGTATCTCCCGGGAGAAAGAGGTATGAGTCACAATAGCATACTGGCTTATCGAGATACTTTCATACTACTGATACGGTATTACAAAGATGCAAAACACATCTCTGTTAATAAGCTGACTATGGATAAGCTGACACGGAAAGATATCGTGGCATTCCTTGATTGGCTCCAAAATGAAAATAAATGCTCGGATAGTACAAGAAATGCAAGGTTGGCTGCTCTCAGATCGTTCTTCTCGTATGTCGGATATGAAGATCCCACCTTCTTGAATGAAGGACTGAAAATCCACACAATACCACTAAAAAAGACAGGGAGAAAGTCTATTAACTACCTCACGGTTGATGGAATCAGGCTTTTATTGAAACAGCCTAATCTTCTGACAAAAAGCGGAAGACGTGATATGGCACTGCTATCTCTCATGTATGATACAGGCGCAAGAGTGCAAGAAATAGCTGACTTGACCGTTGAATGTCTTCGGTTGACAAAACCTTATACGATAAGAATGATGGGAAAAGGGCAAAAAGTCAGAATAGTACCATTAATAGAACAGCAAGTCCTACATTTGCAAAGGTACATGGCTGATGAATGTCTTTTTGATTCTAAGAAAGCAAAGATGCCATTATTTTCAAGCGGATGTGGCAGAAAACTGACACGTAGTGGTATCTCTTACATACTAAATAAATATGTATCAAAAGCAAGAGTTGAGAGTGCAACGCTGATACCCGAAAAGGTTTCTTGCCATTCTTTACGACACTCAAGAGCGATGCATTTGCTTCAGGCAGATGTGCCTCTGATATATATCAGAGACCTACTTGGACACGAGTCAGTCGTTACAACGGAAATTTATGCAAGAGTTGATTCAAAACGTAAACGGGAAGTCATAACAAATGCTTTTGTTCCAACATCTGAAGAACCAAATGAACCTGTTTGGCTAAAAGACACGAATCTACTGGATTGGCTTAAAAGCCTATAAATTATGTAGAGTAAAATGTAGAAAGGACCGGGCTGCTAATAGTACGGTCCTTTCTCTTTACATAATCTCCGACTCTTCATAACCAAATTTATGTGCAGCAGCACATAAATCTGGGCAACATCTGTTCTTAAAGAAATGATAGTTAAAGGCTTTGTTTTGGATGATGAACGTTTGAAACAAGGAAAATATTTTGGTAAAGATTATTTTGATGACTTATTGGAGCGTATCCGGGAAATACGGGCTTCTGAACGTCGATATTATCAAAAAATCACTGATGTATATGCAGAATGTAGTTCCGATTATGATCCTAAGGCCGAGACGACTCAGCTATTCTTTAAAATGGTGCAAAATATGATGCATTGGGCGGTTACTCATCAAACTGCTGCTGAAATCGTATATACAAGAGCAGATGCAGAAATGCCTCATATGGGACTTACTACATGGAAAAATGCACCGGAAGGAAGAGTTCAAAAGTCAGATACGATTATCGCAAAGAATTATTTATCGGATAAAGAAGTAATCTCTTTAAACCGTCTGACAACCTCGTTTCTTGATTTGGCAGAAGCGCGTGCGGAACGTCAGATAATTTCTACTATGGAAGACTGGAAAAAACAATTGGATGATTTCCTGACTGTATATGGCTATGACAAATTTCATGATTCTCGTATCATTTCTGCTGAACAAGCAAAGGAAAAAGCGTATGCTGAATATGACAAATTTCGCTTGATTCAAGATAAAGAATATCTTTCAGATTTCGATAAGGAAATTAAGTTATGGAAAGAAAAGGGATTGTTTGATAACGAATAAAATAAAGTCTCAACCGATAGCACTTCTATCCAGTTGAGACTTTTCGTTTATTTACCTCTATCCAAAAACTTCTGTACTATTAACGCTATACTAATCTCCAAAGCAACCATAAGAATACAACCAATAGCAGCCTTCCAAATCAATCCGGAATGCAAAATCTCTGCATTAGCCACTATCATGCAC
>ERZ780025.558-NODE-558-length-14220-cov-6.559689_pt1 | contig 14220 bp, 17 predicted proteins | sample MGYA00511862_ERZ780025 | MGnify/ENA primary metagenome ERZ780025 (study PRJEB29588, sample SAMEA2156186) | human gut metagenome | biome: human gut; feature: human-associated habitat; material: faeces | place: Denmark | collected 2008/2010 ...
ATAGATCCCCGGCATAAGTTTATCAATCTGGATCTTACCGCCATTGGCTGTTGTAACCGTCTGATTGATACCGTTTCCGGTAATTGTGAAGTTAATACCGTCAACCTTGCCGTCCTCACTGGTCTTTACAATCTGACAAGAACCATAGCTGACTTTCATCTTCACAAAACCGTTGATACTGTCGCTTACTTCCTGAGCATAGCTGACAACATCCTGCACACTGGAGTTCTGACCGTGTTTGCCCTCTGACCATACAACCACACCTCTGCGGACTGCATTTTTCTTCGTTGCGGTAATGGTAAATTCCTTACTCGGTGCAGTATCCATAGAAACCGTAAGTTTGTTACCATTCACTGAAAAGCTCACTCCACTGATACTTGCCTTGAAATTATATTTGGACAGCACATTATTGGAGTCTGTCAGAGTAGTTGTGTACTTACTTCCGTTCCACTCAAGTTCTATTGTCTTTGCCGAACCGGATGATTTATTACAAAAACTCGGTATGGTCGCATGGTTCTGTACACTCTGCACCATACTGTTGTAATAACTGAAAATCTTATTGCGAAGCGGATGCTTTGCATTGATGACATCTTTCACATTGCTGCAACCACTGGCTGCTACATGATTGAAGTTCGCATCACGCTCTCCGATAACAGTTTCCCAGATAAGAAGCTGTGTGGCATAAGCCTGTGCAATGCTGTTTGCTGCCGCTTCATTCTGTGACCTCCAAGATGTCGAGATTGTCCCACGGTAGCCATACTGTAAAATACGACCAACAAAAAGACGGATTTCATCTCCGGAAATAACCCCATTGGCTGCAAGGTTATTAAAATAATTTTCGTCATACTTATTCATTGTCTGACCGACCTTGAGCGAAATTCCCGGCTCAATACAATAAGCAACATTGCCTGAGTATGAGCCAATAGCCTTAAGATTGGTAAAATTGGAACGTCCGGTATGCCAACCATTTTTCAAGGTCAAATTGCTGTGTCCCCATACCCCATCGTAATTAGCATCACCATCACGAGGGAAATCGACCATATAAACATCGGCTTTTTCTCCCGAAGCAGCATATGCTGTTGTCGAGCCAATGCCTGCAAAAGTGGTCACACACATAAGGGTCGCCAAGAAAAGCGACGTGACTCTTTTGAATTTTGACTTTATCATTGCGTTTCCTCCTGTAAAAATTGAAAAACACACCGTATCTCTACGATGTGCCTTTGTGGATTTTCTTTTACGACAAGATTTACCTGCCGAAAAACAAATGCGGATTTTTCGTTAATTTTTCATTTTACCATACACCTCCCGTCCGTTCATACTGTGCGATTGCCCCTTAGAGATAGACATATACTTTGAGATAGTTATATTCAAGTGAGATAGTATATATCATTTTCGGTAGGTAAAAATATAACTAAGGGGTTAGAGTGTGAGAAAGGGGAACTGTAAAACAGGCTATCTGCTGTCACGTTCTGCACGGTTACGCAAAAACTTGTTGTAATACTCCAATGCTTTGCAGACAAAATCCTCTGTCTGACTGACGGGAATGTTTTTCGGGATAAGCTGTCTTACTCTATCGCCCCTCAACACGATTTTTTCCTTTTGGTTCGGCTTTTCCTCAGACATAACAGCGTGGATTGCTTCTGTTGTAAGGTTGCCCTCGTTGAATAACTTTCGCATACGGATTGTCTGGTCGTGTGACGGGGTTGCGTCATTCAGGTCGATTTCGTCAACCACATCACGCTGGCAATCTTCATCAAGGTAAGAAAGTTCTACGGCAGGACGCATTTTAATACGCCCCTCATCAACAAATTCAAGCAGTTCGGGAACAAGGTTTGTTAAACGAATATAACGACGAACTTGCGTTTGACTGTCGCCCGATTGTTCTCCGATTATTTGAGCAGTTTCTTTGCCATCCGACTTCCGACCCAGTGGGTTGGAAGTTAAATCTGTTCTTTTCCCTTGTCTGCTTAATGCTTCTAAACGCATTTTATAGGCAAAGGCTTTTTCACTCGGCAATATCTCTGACCTTTGGAAATTACTCTCAACCATTAAAATGGTCGCTTCATCTCTGTTCAGGTCTACAATCTCACTTCTCAGTGTTTCAAATCCTGCCAGTTCACAAGCTCGCTTTCGTCTGTGTCCTGAAACAAGTTCGTATCTGCCGTCCTCTTTCTGCCTTACCGTTGCCGGAGTAATAACCCCTCTTTCCTTGACACTCTCCACAAGCTGCATCATATCTTCATCGTCCCTGACCTTAAACGGGTGGTCGGGGAAATCATCAATCAGCTCCAATGGAATATCTCGGATTTTTGAAAGCTGTTCTTCATCTCGCTGTGCCTGCGTGGTAAATAAATCATCGAGCTTCGTGAGAGTGAAGTCGCTCTTTCTTCCTGCCATCGGCTAACACCTCCTTTGTAAATTCAGCGTATGCCTTAGACACTGTGCTGTTTGGCTCATAAGCATAAATGCTCTTGCCTTTGGAAGAAGTTTCAGCGGCTTTTACGGCAATCGGGATTTGTGTTCGATACATCCTTATCTGATTACCGAAGTTTGCCCTGAGTGCTTCCACCGTACTCTTTGCAAGGTTTGTTCGGCTATCCACCAAAGTAAGCAGCATACCGTCTATCTTAATATCCGGATTGATATACTTCTTTACTTTTGAAATGGTCTGCACAAGCTGTGTCATACCCTTTGCAGGCAAATACTGAGCCTGAACCGGAATGATAACACTGTCTGCCGCCGATAAAGCATTGAGAGTAACCATACCAAGTGAAGGCATACAGTCTATAATTACATAATCATATCTGTTCTTCACTTGACTCAGATAGTTCTTGAGTGTAGTTTCTCTGCTCATTGCGTTCATAAGGTTAAATTCCATTGCTGAAAGCTCAAGGTTTGCCGGAACAAGGTCAACACCTTCTTCGTGGTGCAGGATACCAACCATAGGGTCTGTCATCGTTTCATTGATTACATCTGTGAGTTTCGTTGCAAGCGTGATACCCAAGCCGTCTGTATCCTGCCAACCAAGACAAGTCGTTAAATCTCCCTGCGGGTCTGCGTCTATGAGCAATACTTTCTTGCCCTGCATTGCAAGCCCGACTCCGAGATTAACTGTTGTGGTGGTTTTTCCGACTCCGCCTTTCTGGTTACATACGGAAATCGTTTTGCAGTTTGACACTTCTTTTTGCCCTCCTTTCTGAAAATTCATAGCCACCGCATTATGGCTATGTACCTGACCGACTCATTTCCTAATCGGTCATAGCAATATTTGTTCTCAACACCCCTTGCCAAGCAAAATGCTTATGGGAAGTCACTAAGGAACAGACTGCTTATCTGTATCATAGGATTCTAACCTCTGCCGGGTACTCCGCCAGCTCCGTAGAGAAGTATCATTATCATTCTGACTGTCATCGCCATATCAGGGGCAACCTGATACTCATAGCCGGAGTTCTCGCTATTCTGAAATACAGAAATCACGGCGTACCTGCTAAAGTGGCTATCATCAGAAATAAAGTCTTAGTGAATGACTTATTCAATTTTCAAGCGAAAAGGCTTCCGTTTTTGCTATCCGGAATGAACCCCTTCACTCATTTGGACAAAGGGGTATGAAATGCACACCCAAAATCTCCGCTTTTCCAAAAATATTTCAAAAAAATTTTTGGAAATTAAAAAAGCCGCCTGCTCCGGTTAGGAAACAGACGGCAAAACACGTTCTAAATGTATTCAATTTTCAATTTCTTTTTCTTTGCTTCAAGCACTTTGCAGAGGACATCATCTACTGCATCGGTGTATCGTCCCTGAGCTGCTAAATTGTTCTTCAGTTCAATGAGCGATTGTATCACTCGGCTTCGTTCTTCTTCATTTAAGTATAGATGATAGGTTTTCTCTCTCATTGGCTGTCCCTCCATCTTTCAAATGTATTTTTGATTATCTCCACATCTTCCTCTGTATCAGAAGAAATAAATATATGTACGCTCTGAAAAGCTTTCTTTAAATTATTGGCATAATCCAGTTCTGTGCCTTTCATCGGCAGCTTAATCAACCTTATTCCTCGTTGCTTACACATATATGCTTTCATTATTTCTATATTCTCGTCAGCACTTCCCGACTCAATAGCCAACTTTTCTGAAGGTATGTATGTTTCAAGCGGAACTCCAAGCAATCGGTCAGAACCAAGTTCTGCTTTCAAGCCTTTCTTATTAGAATAATAGCTGACAGCCAACGCAGGAAATAGAGATAAATATTCTTGCTCACAAATTCGGCAGCCTTTATTCAATATCGTCCTTTCATTTATCTTCATACTCCATGAATGACCGTGCCTGCATTTCCACCACGCTCTCTTTGCTGAAGTTCGTGATACCTCTGTCGGCTTCAGTTTATTCTGTTCATAATCCCATTCGCTAAGAAGCTGATTATCTGTTGTCGCCAAATCATTATATCCGGCAAGGACTTCTCTCTCCGCACAAACGGGGCATACCGTACCTTTCACACGGGCATTGACAACGGATTTCCACTCATTACCGCATTTTCTGCACTTCCACCAGACGTTTTTCCTCGACTTTGCATTTACTTCATCAGGTTTCAAAGGCAAGTTCTTCTCCGACCACTCCGAAGCAATTTCAGGGTGTGTTGTCTGCAAATCGTTAAACCCTTTCGAGAATATGTACCCACTGCAATACGGGCATTTACTCCCACCGGAACGGGTAGAAATAAGGGTGTTCCACTCTCTGCCGCAATCCTTACACTTCCACCAAGCCTTACGATTTGCAAAGACCGTAACCTGAGTTGGAAGTAACGGATAATTTCTGTCCGACCACTCGGCAGCTATATCCGGCAGAAGCGTTGCAAGGTCATTAAATCCTGCCAACACTTTATTATGGGAGCAATACGGGCAACCTGTTTTATTTATTGTCCTGCTCTTAACGGCTGCTTCCCACTCGTGTCCTTTCTCACATTTCCAAATCACTTTCTTATGAGAACCAATAGAAACCTCTGTCGGTTTTATCTTATTCTTTTTCGACCACTGTTTTACCAGTAATGGCTCTAATGTCGCCAAATCGTTAATTCCTGCAATTACTCTCGCACCGGAACATATCGGGCATTTTTCTCCATTGGAACGAGCCTTAACGCTTGTCTGCCATTCGTGACCGCAAGCACCTTTCCACCATACCTTTTTATTCGAGCCGAAAGATATGCTGTCCGGTGTCAGTGGCAAATTCTTTTCCGACCACTCGGCAACCAATTCCGGATGTACTGCCGCTAAGCTGTTACTCATATCAAATCCTCTCCTTCCTTTGGCTTTATTATATGAAGAAAAGGTACTTGCCCCAAGTTTGCGAATATGCGGATAAATTAAAAAAGCCCTTTGAGAAAGGGTATTCCTCTCTCAAAGGGAGTTAATCAAACTGAAATTTGTCGCTTTAATACCCGTGGTCAACATGTTCCCAATTCCCACTGTCATTCCTAATTAGAATCCATTTCCAATCATCATATGTTGAATCCGGATTAAGCGAACCATCCCCGCCTGATGAGTCTACATCGAAAGATGATAATATTACGATTGCTTCATCCGCGTCATATTGTTCAGCCCATTCATCAAATTCATCGGCGTATGTATCTCCGGGATAGGACAGTTTTGTCAGTGTGCAGCCGTCAAATTCGTTGCCGAAATAGTCTTTTACTGTTTGGAAAGCCGCCTCAATATCACTGTCTGAATATATTTCCGATGGTTTCCAATCAGGAATTTGAACATTGTCAATATTCCCACCACTATTCTTTCCACTACAGCCGGCAAGAACAAAAATCATTATCAAAGCTGTCAGAAAACAGAATAAAGTTTTCCTATTCATTTTTCGATACCTCCTACGAATTCAAATTTTCATCCCTACAGACTTGAATTTATCGTAGTAGTGCATCTCTTAAATACCCCAGACCACTTTGGATATTTGCTCCTGCTCTATCGATAGCACCCGCTATAATGATTGCGGCAACTATAATTGCAGTCGCTATAATAATTTTACCTATTAGATGTTGATATTCTTTCATAGTTATGTCTCCTTTCAAATTCAAATTGAACAAAATCGCTGCGCAATGGCCTGCCAAGGCTGTGGCATAGCGATTTTCTGTTTTCTATAACAAAAGCAGTGGAAAGCAAGTCCTAAAAGTAGTATTGTTAAGTCACCACAACGAAACAATCAAACAGGATCGACCTTCCCACTGCCTATGAAAAGAATACCACCCTTCCGCTTGGTTGGCAAGCGGTTTTATGACCCCAATGCACCTCCGTGTAAAGCAGTGTTTTTGATACTACTGATTTTACATGGAGGATTTTATTATGTATGAAAAATATTTAGAACAGCTTGAGGAAGCTGGAAAAATCCGCAACCTCAAAGAACGTTCCATCAACTGCTATAAAAACTATGTTTCTTACTTTCTGAAATATCAGGGTAAGAATCCGGAAGAGCTTACCTGTCAGGATGTCAGGACTTTTTTGCTTGCAAAAAAAGAGGAAGGGCTGAAAGCCACAACTCTGAACCTTTATAATTCTGCCATCCGTTTTTTCTACCGAAATGTCCTGCATATCCTTTGGGATGATATCACCGTTCCACGCATGATTCTGGAACACAAGCTTCCAACTGTATTAACTTCTGATGAAATCGACCGCCTGTTAGACGCTATTGACGATATCAAATATAAAGCTATGTTTGCAACAATGTACTCTTCCGGGATGCGGGTTTCTGAAGTTATTCATCTGCATTATGATGATATTTCCCGCTCAAATATGCAGATACATGTCAGAGATACTAAGAACCGGATGGATCGTTATACAATCCTTTCCAAGCGTTGTCTGGATATCCTTACACAATACTGGTTTGAGAAAGGACGGCCTCGTGGAATCCTGTTTCCTAATAAATTCACCGGTAATTACCTGACAGTCAGTACACTGGAGCAGGTGATGCGCCGTGCCGTATCCGATGCCGACCTTCCGATGAATGCAACCCCTCACTGTCTCCGTCATAGCTTCGCAACACATTTGATGGAGCAGGGTGTGGAACGTCAGCATATTCAGGCACTGCTTGGACATCGTGATCCGAAGTCTACGGAAGTTTATCTTCATATCAGCAACAAATCACTCATGGGTATCCAAAGTCCGTTTGACCGGAAAGAAGGTGCTGATTATGAATAAGCCGACCGTTCAGGATATTTTTCAGTGTTTTTATCCGGCATACCTTGAAAAGTATTCTCCCTCTCCTGAACAGGCGAAAGTTGCCCGGAACATCATGAACTGCAAAACAGGAGCCTATGGAACAAATATCAGTGTATGTGAAGACTGTGGTGCTGTTCAGATTCATTACAATTCCTGCCGCAACCGTTGTTGTCCTATGTGTCAGGCTGTTCCAAAGGAAATGTGGATGGATGCCCGCAGAGAAGATGTACTTGATGCCCCCTACTTTCACTTGGTATTTACAGTGCCTGACATTCTGAATCCAATCATTTACAGCAATCAGAAACTGTTATATGACACCCTATATCATGCTGCTTCTGCTACAATCAGTGAACTGACTGCTGACCCTGCACACCTTGGTGCTGCTGTCGGATATATCTGCATCCTTCATACATGGGGATCTGAGATGAACTTTCATCCTCATATCCATACAATACTGCTTGGCGGTGGTCTGACATCCAAAAACGAATGGAAAGACAACGGTACTGAGTTTTTTCTTCCCATATGGGCTATCTCCAAAGTTTTCCGTGGAAAATATATGGATGAGTTAAAAAATCTCTGGAATACGAACCAGCTTGAATTTCATGGCACTGCTGAAAAATATCGTAACCATTATACATTCAAAGAGCTGCTTGATTCCTGTTATGCTGCGGAATGGATTCCTTATTGCAAGAAAACCTTTAACGGTGCACAGTCTGTGATTGATTATCTTGGAAAGTACACCCATAGGATTGCCATCAGCAATCACCGCATCATATGCATACACGATGAAACCGTCACTTTTTCTGTAAAAGATTACCGGAACAAAGGACAATGGAAAGAGTTGAGCATTTCCGGTGTTGAATTCATACGGCGTTTTTTGATGCATGTGCCGCCAAAACGTTTTGTCAGGATTCGGCATTACGGACTTCTTTGTTCCCGCAGCAAGCGAAAGAAACTTATTCTATGTCGAAATCTTCTTGGTTGTCAAAAGTATCTCTCAAAACTTCGGGATAAGGAGATGCCTGAAATATTAAAACAGCTTTATGGCATAAACGTCTATGTGTGTAAATCTTGTGGTGGTCATCTTGGAAAACCACAACTTCGAATACCTCAAAGATGTTAAAAGATTATTCTTTCATATTTTTTCTGAAGCCTCAAAGTTTGAGGTTTTATTGTCGTACCTATTTATCTGGAAACACCTGATTTCTGTAGATTCTGCACTGAAAATCCTGTATAATCATGGGTAAGAACAAAAGATTGAAAGTCCATAGGTAGTGGCTACCCGGACGCTCACTTTGTTCAATTAGGTCAAATCGAAAATGGTGTAAACGAAGGGGCAGTTCACTGGAATGCCAAAACTGCTTTTTCGTTTACCCCATCATTGATTCTAACCTAAAGAATTTGTCGTTTTCTTTTATCCCCATTATAACTTTTCTCCATAACCACTGCAATGAAAACCTAATCGGTGATTTACATTTCTCTCTCTTCTAAAAATGGGCAATCCCTATTTCAGGACTGCCCATTCATTCTGCTAATTATGCGATTTTTTCTTGCTTGCACCGATTTCTGCATCAATTGATGTAAGTTTGATGTAAATCGCTGTTTTTTTAGTTTTTTATCAAATGAAGTACGTCCCGTCTATTCGGTAAAACGGTACATCTTTACATCATCTTAATAGAGCTTTGCACCTGCTGGAATATGGTCATCAACCATCAGAAGATGGAGCTTTTCTTCGCCTTCTTCTTCGTGGATAGCACTGAGGAGCATACCGCAAGAGTCAATGCCCATCATAGCTCTCGGTGGAAGATTTGTGATAGCGATAAGCGTCTTTCCAACCAGTTCTTCCGGCTCATAAAAGCTATGAATACCGCTTAAAATGGTTCTGTCTGTGCCTGTTCCGTCATCAAGCGTAAACTGTAACAGTTTCTTTGACTTCGGTACTGCAACACACTCTTTAACCTTTACTGCACGGAAATCTGACTTGCTGAATGTATCAAAATCAACAAATTCCTCAAATAAAGGCTCTACCTTTACCTTAGAAAAATCAATCTTTTCAGACTCAGTTTTTACATTTTTTTCAGGTGCTTCAGAAGCTGTATTATTTACATCATTTTTCTTATTTACACCATCTAAGGACTTCATTGTCGGGATTTCACATCAATTTAATTTACTTTAATGCTTTTTCCTTTAATAAAGCCTTTTTCGGTGTTCCAACATTATTATAATAACATATTTATGCTGATTACACCACTCGAATTTGTCGTACTCTTGTCGTATGGCACACATTTTGTCGTACTCTCGTCAGTCCATGCCGGACTCTTTCCTAAAATACATCTAAATTGTGTGCTAAATTTTGAATTGCTTCCTGCTTTTTAGTATCGGTAACTTCCGCATAAATATCCATGGTTGTTTCGATATTTGCGTGTCCCATAATAGACTGAATTACCTTTAAGTTTGTTTCATTTTCGCAAAACCTTGAACAAAAGGTATGTCGCAAATGATGACATGAAAAATGTGGTATTATCACAGGCTCTCTGTGCTGTTTTGCAGCTTTTACCACTTCTTCTGCATTGTGTGCTTCATATATACGCTTGATTGCTCTGTTTACAGCTTGCGGATTATGGATATTGCCAAAACGATTCATAAAGATAAATCCTTTCATCCCATCAATCACTGTTTCATTAAATCCATGTTCCTTCTGGTCATCCAATTCCATCTGGAGTGCATCATAAACCGTATCCATCATCGGAATCGTGCGTATACCAGCTTCTGTCTTTGGAAGAGATACAGCAAATGAACATATCGGATGTTCTTTGAACTCTCTACTGTAATAAACCACGCTATGATTGATACTGATCGTCCTTTTTTCTAAATCAATGTCTTCCCATCGGATACCGATTGCTTCTCCTATTCGACAACCTGTTCCAAGCAGAAACTTAAAAAATGATGCCCAGTGGTAAAATGTAGGACTTTCATCAATATAGCGTATAAAGGCTCTCTGTTGTTCCACTGTCAAAGCGTGTCTCACACCATGATTTTTCCCCGGTTGCTTTTTAATCTGTGCCATTACTCCATCGCTTGGATTAACACGAATGATGTTATCACGCACAGCAAGCTGAAATGTCGGGTGTAAAACAGTATGAATTGTTTCTAGCGTATTTATCTGCATTTCCTTCTCTTTCAACAAATGCTGATAGAACTGCAATACATCAGAATACTTCACAGCGGCAATTTTCTTCTTGCCAAATCCACCTCGTATAAAGCGATCATACATATATTTATAGTTCCGCATTGTTGTTTCCCTCAACTCTGCCTTTGTCGATATATATCTGTCAAAAACAAAATTGATTGTAGATGTTCCGGCTGCATACGCATCCAACCCATCAAGCTGATCTTTCATCAGTTTAACTTCTCTCTCCCGCAATTCCATGATGTCCTTAGAATAGATGCTCCGGCGCTTTCCTTCCGGATCAACATAAGTATATACATACTTACCATCGCAACTGCGTTGAGTTTCGCCTTTTCTTAATACTCTCCCTTTGTTATCCTTTCTTGATTTCGCCATCTCGTCTCCTCTCTCAAGGAAAGAGATTTTGTACTAGCTACTCAGCCGGTTTATCCATTGCATACTGCATATCAATCCCTCTTTGTAGCACCTGTGTTATGGTCATGTCATGTTTGGACGCATATCCTTTCAGTCTTGCAGCTTCTTCCTCCGTCAGTTTTAATCCGATAAGAGTTTTTTTAGGATTATCCGACTTCGGTCTACCTGTTCTAGCCACAATATACACCTCCATCCATTTCATAATCATTATACTTTCTGTTTAACCAAAAGTCAAGTGAATTTTGGTTAAACCAAAATCTTTTTCCTTGTCTGCAAAATTTATTTCACCCGAAATGACTCAAGATATTTGTCAAACACATCAAGGTCTACTAACACCATTCTGTCTATCTTCAGAATTGCTCCCGCATCTTTGGCAAGAGTCTGAAATTTATTCATACCCATGCTGTACATTTCTGCCCTTTCCTTATATCTGACCAGTCTTTTCTTATTTATTGTCTTTGGCTTCCTCTGCATTACTCAAATCCTCCTTAAATTTAACACGCATTTTATCTGCCAATGACAACCCACAATTCTCTTGCTGGCTCTCATAGGCAGATAAAAATGCAATACAGGTGACAGATCATTACTCTGCCCACATCGGTCTTGCACCGTCATTCAAATTGACCGGACTGCAAATTTCCTTACAATCCGGAAGTATCATTATCACGGATATGCTTCATCGCCCTGTGTTACTGCCACACATTTTGTCAGATCTTCTCGCTCCATACCTTTGCTTCAATGTAATGTTTCAACATTTCCTCACATTCACTCCTATCAAAGAGCAGGTACATCTTGGCGAATCTACCTAGTGGCTCCACATATCCTCACGTCCTGTATGCAAAAAATATTCAGTTGTCAAGGTACAGGGTGCATACGCAGCAATCAGCGAATGGAAAGGGACAATGCTAACCGCCTGTTATGCAACTTCAAAAGCCAATATCTTTGTGATCAGCTTTGTTTCTAATCTGCGACGCAGAGTTTCATCAATGCAGTAATGTACCTGTCCACTTTCGTCATACAGCTTTCTTGTGGACAATTTGATTATGTAACCTTCATAATGTTTTAACATGGCATTGATTGCACTCACATCGCCCTCTGATGCTGCCTTTATAATATGGAAAGGCAACAAATTTTCTTTGTTTCTGGTTTTAGACATCTTTTTCATCTGCTATTCCTTCCATAATCTTTCTCAAAATTTCCAGTGAGCGTGTTCTGTGTTCATGAATGGTACTGCGAACCAGATTCATTTCTCTTGCAATATCTGCATCGCTCATCTCCATGAAATAGGAAAGTAAAATAACATTCCTTTTTCTTTCCGTAAGTTCTTTTAATGCTTCCGCAATCAAAGTATTTTTTACTTCAATATCATAGCCATGCACTTCAAAATGATGATTTTCTGTTCCGTACTCATCCATAGTAAATAATTTGCTCAACTCCTTTTCTGACAGCTCAGAGAATGTGACTTCGTGTTTTCTGCGATAGTCCATGTGCTTGTAATAATTGACAGCTTCACCTTTTAATGCCATCTGGCACAAACGGTCAAACTGATGCCTGACAGTCATTTCATCCTTAGAAGAAGGTTGCCCCATACGAGTTCACCTCCTCCCGTTCCGAATGCCCAGGCTTTTGCCCTTTTTCCCTTCCGGTGTATCTCCCAAATGAAACCGGGGAGATGTTCGGGTGGATTGAAAAATTTTTAGGAAAATTTTTCTGTATATAAAAAACGCCCTTATGGGCATATACCCACAGGACACCGTTTATAGCTGATATTAAATTTTCTCCACATTCTACGAGTGTATATAATACACTTTCAATTGTAGAATTTGCCGCATTACTTAAAATGCGACCTATTTAGCTGTCCTTCCACGCAATGGGCAGGATAATATTTCCCAAATACAAAAATATCCTTTCAACGGTTCAGAATCCATAACTCTCCCAAACACATTCAAAGGATAAAAACATGAGAAAAAACCTTTGAATACTGCGTTTTTTTATATGCAATATCCAAAGTTACTTATTTTATTCAAGTGCATTATATCCCTCTGATATAGTGCGTTATTAGTTCATTTTCTTTTTAAATGGTGAACTATACACTATATACGGAGGTGCATGACATGGCTAAATCTAAGAAAATTGATAAAGACATGGGTTTTCGCCTGAAGAAAGCCAGATTAGACCAAAAGCTGACTTATGATGAATTATCCGAAAAATCCGGTGTTTCATCAAGATATATCAAAGAGATCGAAAATCATGGTAATGTTCCAAGCCTTGAAAAACTTGGTCAGCTCATTCGTGCTTTACACATCTCTGCTGATCCGTTCTTTTATCCGGCAGCTCCAACTGATAATCTGGATTACCAAAGGCTACTGGTTTATCTTTCAGAATGTACGGACGATCAGATCACCACTATTCTTGCACTTGTGGAAGCCTATCTTCGTACATATAAAACCCATGAGACAGAATAGCAGAAAGATTTCGATTTTTTCTGGATTATTTCTGAATTATTCTGAAGAAAAACAGGGTGGTCAGCTTCCTGGTAAGCCATCCACCCTGTTTGAACTATTTTTTGATATGCATAAGCACTTCTTTCACTTTGTTTCTTTCCTTTAAAATCCCCAGTCCGTCAAATATCTGCATTACATCTACCATCCCCTGATAGTAGGCTCTTTGTTCTTCTTGAAAATGAGCGTGATCCACTATATCCATATAATTTTCAAAAAATTCTCTGTGTTCTGCGGAAAGCTCAGCCAACACCGTTTCATATTCCCGATTCGCCTTTTTCAATGCTTTATCTGCCTTTTCCGATTCTTTCGTCTGAACAGAATATTCACACTCTCCTGCTTCACTCCGAAGCTCCTCAAATACCTCTGCTATTGTTTCAAATACTTCATTCATTTTGTATCCACCTTTCCATATAAGTATTGCATTTTGCAGGCAGTATTATCAATCCTTAAATTTCTTACAACAATATTTTTCCGCACTTCATCTTTAGAAGTATATTATCAAGATTATTCCGTAAAATCAATCATATGGCACTTCATCTTTAGAAAGTTGGTGATGATATGAAAATTTACTGGAATAAAGAAAGCAATTCCAAAAATCTGATAGGTCAGAAAGTAAAGGAATTGCGAACTGAAAGGCAGCTATCGCAAAAAGCACTGGGAGAACAGCTCCAACTTGCCGGATATGAATTTAGCGATTTGACTGTATTACGAATAGAACAAGGAACACGCTTTGTACCAGATTATGAAGTGGTTGCCCTTGCTGAATTTTTTCATGTATCTTGTGAATATCTCTTGGGTGTTAAAAACGAAAAATAAGCAGTGATCTGTAATCTACTCACAGACCGCTGCTTAAATTTTTGTTGAAACGATAGCCTACACCCCATACCGTCTGTATGTAGATTGGC
>ERZ780025.561-NODE-561-length-14173-cov-2.857912_pt1 | contig 14173 bp, 13 predicted proteins | sample MGYA00511862_ERZ780025 | MGnify/ENA primary metagenome ERZ780025 (study PRJEB29588, sample SAMEA2156186) | human gut metagenome | biome: human gut; feature: human-associated habitat; material: faeces | place: Denmark | collected 2008/2010 ...
TTCTTTACAAGGTTTATAGAAAAACATAGAGAATATTACAGATTTAGGTATCAGGATAAAACATACATGATTCCAAAAGAAGAAGTTGAGGCAGTCGAATTTGTAGGATCCTGGAATATTGGCTGGTGGTAGGAAGAAAGCTGGTCATTATGGTGTGGTAACTCCAGCTGTGATCGTATAGCTGTTGGAAAGGGGTGATGATATGAATCTATTAACGATTACGATCATAGCAATAATTGTTAATTTTGTTATTGGAATTATTGCTGGTTTGATTAGTAAAGATGGGCACGTGGCGATTGGAGCAGCAATTATTGCAGATTTAATCCTGATTGCATTGTATGCGCTTTAATAAGCAATGAGATGGATATAAATTATGGGCGGTGATGATATGGATTTAATAACAGGCATTGTATTTGGTGAGGATTATTACGGTGATGAAGTAAATGAACTTGCAGTTGCTTCATTTAACTATGTAAAACAGGACATAGCGGATGTCAAAAAACGATACATGAGTTTAGGGTTCCATCTTCATGAGATGGAGATGCGCAGATACCATGAAGAGTTAGGGTATGACAATTTCTATGAGTGTATCGAAAAGAACTTCCATATGGATAAATCCGCAGTATCGCGAGTGATCGCGGTATGGAATGAATTTTGTTCAAAAGACGACTCAAATTCCGGGAAGATGTGGGTCGATGACAAATATGAAAAATATTCCTATTCCCAGTTGGTGGAAATGCTGCCATTAAAGGAAAAGGAACGTTTCAAGGTCAATGCTGATATGACAGTATCGCAGATCAGAAGCTATAAGAGATCATTAAAAGAAAAAGCGAAAGAACAGAAAAGTTTGACGGACGCTTTAAATACCTTAGATACTTTGGTACAGACATCGAAAAAGAAAAAATCTGTTGCGACGTCGCAATCAGTTCCGGAGAAAAAGGTACTGCCGTATGAGAGAGGCTGCATTACTGGTAAAAGTCCAAGCGGAACCTGTGTGTGCTGTGGCTGTGGCGAAACAGTAGAATGCTGTGCTGACTGTGAGATAGACTGCAATGGAAGATGCGGATGGATCGAAGATAAAGAATCTGTTATAACACAGCCGGAACTTCCTGTCATGAAGAACATGGCGCAGAGAGAAGAGTTTATAAACAGTTATAAGTCCTGGAACATTTGGTGTAGAAATGAGTGCACAGAAGAAACATTTTATCGCTATGATCTGCCGGATGGCTATGTAATCGTGGTAAAGAATTATCCTTATTATTCAGAATGGAGTAAAAAAGAGAATGAAACAGAAGAATATTATCTTCTTGATTCTGGATATCGTCATTTTGCAGATTGTAAAACAAATATGACAGTGTTAAAAGAGCATTTAAAAAACATGAACAAGAAATAACAACCTGTCTGCACGGCAGATCCATGACCGTAGCATCAAAGCAATGCAGACAATCGGTTCCTGGAAACGGGAACCAGAAAAAAAGAAGCCCTGTGACGGCAATCACAAGGCTTCCGGGAAACATTTCATAAGAAATGCCACCAACAACGAATTTATTCTACGGCATTTCTAAGAAAAGTTCAATCTGAACAGATGTTTCCCTTTATTGATCTTTGTTGAACCTTGATAACTAAATGGACTTGTGCGGGTGGAAGTATGAAACGCAGGACTTTCAGAAAGCCCCATTGACGGGGATAAAACGTAACAGTCACGAAAGAAAGAGGAGAAGACCGTGATGGGGCTGACAGGCTCTTGGCAGTGTGCGGTTATAGAACGCTGCTAAAAAATAAGGGACGCAAATTTGTCCCTTATAAGCACAGGAAGATTATATATTGTTGGAATGTTACGAGGTGATGACTCTTTTGTTAGTAGTTGCAATTATATACATAGTATCAATAACTATTCTATTTATTCATTGCTATAAAGTCAAGAAAGTGCAACGGGCTGCTGACAGAAATAGAAGAATGTTAATAGATCATGCAACGGCACTTCTGATAAGGCAGGAATATTTTATATCTGCAATATGTCGTGGAAATGTACAAGATCCAAAGTTTATAATAGAAATTTCGCATTTCCTGACAGACTATGTTTTTAAATGTATTTTAAAAGGTGCTTTTGAAAGTGAAGGAATTGAAAAGGCACATTTATGGCTGGTAATGAAATACCCGGAACTGTTTGAAATTTATAATATGATGGAGAATAAAGCATCGCTGACCAGCAGGATACAGAAATGGAAAGACGTAGAAAAGAATCGGGTAAAACGTTTTGAATTGGAAAATGGAGATGTATGGGAAAAATATGTAGTGTGGAGACAGAAAGCGGAGCGAAAAGGGAAAATGTCATATGAGACAGACTGCATTTTTGAAGAGGTAAGAAGTGAATTTTCTACATGGTGTCATTTAAAAAACAGAATACCATTTGAAATTATGCTTTTTTATGAAAGATGCTATGAAAAAATACGAAGAGGTGTAGCAGGAGTAAGTATGATGGATGATCTGAAAATATTTGAAGAACAAAACGGATCGCTCCAGGAAGAATATAATGCCTGGAGAAGACATGCAGAAAGATCAAATCTGCCACAGTACAAAATTGATTGTGCGTTTCAGGAAGCAAGAGAAAGCTTTTCTTTATATTGCAGTCTGAAAGAGACAATTCCTTTCCTTGTTATGTGCCGCTATGAATTGATATATAACCTTTTGGAAGGAACAACGATGTGATAAAGCATTCCTGTGTTTATAAGGGATTGATTAATCCCGTACAGATTTCACCTGCAGGAGAATCGAGTAACGATGAAAGGAGGAAGATTCCCGTGGAAGAGTTTATGAAAGAGTATGGTGGTGCAGTAAAAAGAGGTGCAGTGATTATTGCAATTACAGTATTGATCTTGTTCATTTGCAATCCAACGGAAGGCGGAATTGCTTTGGAGCAGTTCAAAACAGCATTCACGAATTTCTTTACCAAAATGAATGCATTAGGCTGATAAGTAAAGTGGCTGGAGTAAAAACAGGCGGCTGCAAATGTCCGGTTGGTCTTTGACATTTACATGCTGCCTGTACCTTTTAAAAGGAGGGAAAATTAAATTTGAGTGAAATGTTTGAACCAAGCCCGGAACAGTTTGGTGTGTTCTGGGATTTTTTAATGCAGCCGGATGTTACGGATGTGGATTATAACGGTTCTGCCCTGTGGATCACGGATCTTAAAAAGGGTAAGTACAGAGCAAAAGAAGCGGAAGAAAAAGTTACAGAAAACTTTTTAGATGCCTTTACACATAACATTGCAAATTGTGTGGATGCACAGTTTAACAATGCAAATAAGGTGTTAGAGGCAGATACGAAAGAACTTCGTATCAGTATCATCCATGATTCTGTGGCGGCAACCGGGACAAGCGTCTGTATCCGCAGATCTCCGTGTCTGGTGCGTAATACGATTAACGGGATGTTAAACAGCGGTTTTTGTGAAGAAAAGGTTCTGCATCTGCTTTTAAATTGTGTGAGGGCGGGTATGAACTTTGTATTTGGCGGGGAACCCGGAGCTGGAAAAACGGAAACAGCAAAGTTTTTTATGCAGTTTATTCCGAAAGAAAGCCGTGTGATCACGATCGAGGATTCTTTAGAAATCCATTATCCGGAAATTAATGCCGGAGCGGATGCCGTAGAGCTTCGTGTAAAGGATAATTTTTCCTATACGGATGCAATCAAGGCGTGTTTAAGACAGAATCCGGCTTATCTGGTTTTATCAGAGGCAAGGTCAATGGAAGTGACATCACTGTTAGAACAGTGGAGTACCGGTGTCAATGGATTTACAACGATCCATCTGGATGATGTGAGGAAGCTGCCAGACCGTATCCAGAGCATGATGAATAATGTAAATGATGCGAGACGTATGGAAAACAGGATTTACCGTTATGTAAATCTTGGACTTCTGATCCGGAAAGAAAATACACAGGATGGAGAGATCAGAAGATATTTAGATCAGCTTTGTTTTTATGCCAGGGAAGATCATGAAAACAGAATTTATATGCTGGTAGAGGATGGGGAACTTGTTTCAGAGGAGATACCGAAAGATATTCTTTTGAAATTAGAACGTGCTGGAATACAAGAACCGTTCTTTTGTGAAAGTTTTTACAGATACCGGAAGGAGGGCAGATAGTGGCAGGATTGAAAAAGACACGGATAAAAGAGAAAAAAGAGAGAAAGCAGATCAAAAAAGAAAACCGTGTGGCGAAAAATCTGTTGCTTTTAAATCCGGGAAACCTTGCAAAAGAGGTTTATACATACGGATATCATTTTTCCTGGAAAACGCATTTATTTGTCATTGGTGCATGTATTGCCGGAATGGGAGTGAGCGGCTTACTGTTTCAACTGAAATGGAAACTGCTTGTCATTGTGCTGATCGCCATGTTTTTGGCACTTCCGGCATTTATCCTTGACACTTATAAAAAAATGTATGAACAGAAACGTTTTGCAGATGCTGCCACTTACATGGAGCAGATGTTATATGCGTTCCAAAAAACAGGAAAAGTATTATCTGCCTTAAAAGAGGCAAGAGAGACATTTGAACCGGGACATATGCGGGATATTATGGATGAATCAATCGGACATCTTGAAGCGGGACATTCCTACAGTGAAAAAAGTGTTTTAAGGGAATCCTTAGACATCGTGGAAAAAGAATACGAGTGCCGCAAGATAAAAACACTGCATGAACTTTTGATCAGTGCAGAGGAATATGGTGGAGAGGCGGATGATTCCATTTCCCTGCTATTAAATGATGTGGAATTATGGAAACGCAGAGGTTACCTGCTTCAGGGAGAAAAGAAAAAAGCACATACAAACAATGTGGTATCCATTGTTGTGGCTACAGCCTTATGTGCCGGAACTTTATATATGTTAAATGCACTTCCGGGTATCCTTAACATGGAAGCCCCTTACAATGTGCTTACAACAGGTCTGGTACAGGTCACATCTTTTGGACTTCTTTTATGGATGATCTATGTATATGCAAGATCAGAAAAGACATTGACCAGGAACTGGTTAAAAGAAGAAAGCGGCAGGGACGAAGAATATGTGCTGCGCTGCTATGAAAAAGCCATGTTGCAGCAGCATAGATTTGGCAGGAATATTGCAAGACGTGTGGTATCCGAAGAACTTTATGCGGCATTCCCAGAGTGGCTGATGCAGATGGCATTATTAATGCAGCACAGCAATGTGCAGGTTTCAATTGCAAAATCATTAGATGGCGCACCAAAGATCCTGGTTCCGGAAATAAATGCATTACTGCAGCGTTTGAAAGAGCAGCCGAAAGCATTGAGTTCCTACACAGATTTCTGTAAAAATTTCGATATCCCGGAAACAACCAGCTGCATGAAAATGCTGTATGCGATTTCAGAATCCGGTACCGGAGATGCAAAGGTGCAGATCCAGAACCTTTTAGTACAGGTCCAGGAAATGAGAAACCGTGCTGCAGAACGCCGGAATAAAAGTTCGGCTTTCCAGGTTAAGATGTTATATTCGTATCCGGTTTTTGGTGCATCCATCAAGCTGCTGGGAGATCTGGTCGTTGGCATGATGTTTTTATTTGAAATGCTGTCAGAGGCAGGAGGAATGTAGATGAAAAATATAATCAGTGCATTTACAACGCTTTTCTTTTATCTGCTCTGTGTATTTGGTGCAGCCGCATTATTGACTGCATCAGCACAGACGGCAGCGGCAAAGGAATACAAAGCGGATGTGATAGCAGAAATTGAAAACAGTGATTTTAACCGGGATGTGATAAGCAGTTGTATTTCGCAGGCGCAGTCAGCAGGGTATACACTGACCGTAACGCCTTCTGCGAATGCGGATGGGGAGACGGTATCGGCAGATGTGATACTGTCTTATGATTATAAGATGCCGGTTTTTGGCATTGAGAAAACGCATATGACAAGGGGGATTGCACGGTAATGGAAGAGTTTATAGAACAGATTGGTGAAATGATCTTAGAGTCGGTTCCGGCGTTGGCAGTTCTCACGTTTATGATCAGCGTATATATGGCTGCAACAGCATTTTAAGGATGGTGTATGAAATGGAAGAGATTGTAAAAGAACTTGGAGGAAGCATACAGGCCGGAGCGGTATCCGTCATAGCACTTGCCATGGCATATGGTGTATATGCCGGATATTTTAAACAGATGATAGAGACATTTTTTAACGGTTTGTGTGGTTAGGAGAATGACATGAAAGAGATCATGAAAGAACACGGCGGTCTGCTGGTCACTGTTGCGGTAACGATATGCATCCTTACGATCATATTTTCTGCAGTAACAGATTCGGATGGAAACCGTGGAATCGTAAAGATCATAGCAGCGCATATGAATACGGATGGGACGGATTACAATGCTTATGTAGACTATGGTGCGTATCAGACAGAAATCGCAATAGATGCGCCGGTAATTGAGTACCAGGGAAGCGGCAGCCTTGCACCGGGAACAGTGAATGTAGCAGATTATGTAAAAGCACATGACTATAACGGACAGGAGCTTGCGGTAAAACTTTTAAAGTTTTGTGATAAAGATGGAAACGAACTGACAGACCAGATGGATCAGGCATCCGGAACGATCACATTTTCATCTGCCGGAATGTATTCTTTTACGGTAAAAGCAGTGGACTCCGGTAATCGGAAAACAACCGTAGTGATCCATGTTCCGGTCATGTAGAAAGGGGCACAAATGAAATTAATCATCAGGGCGATTGTCACAACCTGTATTGCCGGAGTGATCTTTTTAACGATCATGGCGGTGTCAGGGAGGATGAACAGGAGCATGGAATTAAAAAGCAATCTACCGTCTGCTGCAGAAGAGACGGCAGAAAATCTGTTAACAAAAAAGTATAATGTCACAGATAAGAATCAGCTGGAAGCTGATTTTTTAGAAACACTTGCGGATACACTGGATTCAGATTCAGATATCCGGTTAAAAGTAAATGCAGCGGATAAAGAGAAGCAGTTGTTATCCGTAAGTGTGACAGAGGAATTTAAACACCCGAATGGAAAACCGGGAACCGTGTCATATGACAGGACAGCGGTTGTAAATAAACTTCAGGAAGAAGTTTTGGAGACATACCAGATAAGTTATTATCTGACGAATACAGATACAGAATGTTATAAGTGCTATACAGTTCATGCAGATGATATGGTTCCGGTTCCTAAAGATCCGGTGGTAGAAGGAAAAACATTTACAGGATGGGCAGATGCAGAGGGAAATGCTCTGGATCAGAATATGACGATGACACAGGATGCAGCTTATTATGCAGTCTGGAATTAAGGAAAAAGATGAAAAAGATAAGAAAAAACAGGATGTTAAATATCCTGATTATTGGGATGGGAACATTTATATTTGTGGAAGTATTTTTATTTACGGCAGTGGCAATTTTTATTGTTCACTGCCTTGGAATTTAAGAGAAAAAGGTGTATACTATAAGTATAAGAATAACAAAGAAAACAACATGAAACAATGTTAAGAAATAAACAGGAGGCAGTTATGAAGAGAAAAGAAAAAGGATGGAAAAAAGCAGTCGTGCTCATGCTTGCACTTATCGTGTGTATCAGCAGCGTTGTAGTACCGCAGCCGGAAGAGGTATCGGCAAAACAGGCAGCATATCTGGATTACTATGGCAAAGATAAGCCCAAAAATCAAATCGTGTTTGCAACATCGGATGATGCCAAATGGCATAAAACGCAGGAACATTGTTGCAATATTTCTACATACAGACATTATCACTGCATGAAAAAGAAAACTGTTTATGCAGGAGAGAAGTTCACGATTGTTCCGGTTGCCATGTTTAAAAATGGAGTGGTGGTAGGATCAAAAAACAGTAAAGACGGTATCAAATCCGGTGAACTGAAATACAAATCCTCGAACACCAGCATTGCAACAGTAAATGCAAAGGGTGTTGTGACAGTAAAGAAAAAAGGAAAATGTAAAATCACTGTGACATCCATCTATGATTCCAAGGTAAAAGGAACATTGAGTCTGACTGTAAGCAAGGGAAAGCAGAAAGCAAAGATCACTTTAAAAGAGAAAAAAGCATCCATCGTTGTCGGAAAGACAACCACTATCAAAGTAAAATCCTTTAAAGGGATCAGCAATAAGAACATTGCCTTTTCTTCCAGTGACAAAAAAGTTGCGACGGTATCATCCAAAGGAAAAGTAACCGGCAAGAAAGCAGGAAAGGCAACGATCACCGTAACTTCCCTAATCAACAAGAAAGTAAAAGCTGTGTTTAAGGTAACCGTAAAAACGGCAGATATGATTGATACGGACTATTCCGAGAAAGGAAAAGGTAAGATCGTACTTGCAGAAAACAGCGTAACTTTATATCCGGAAAAATCTTTCCATAAGATTTATGATCATTGTGGAGATGCAGAGACTCTTGAATATTATGAGAATGTGGCAAACATAAGACAGCATTTTATTGGAGAGCAGATCTTAGCACAGAAAGAAAAGTACGGGCAGGCGCAGATCCGGGTAAAGAGCATTACCGGAGTAAAGAGCAGTGCTGTTTCCTATAAGTCCAGCAATACAAGCGTGGCATCCGTTTCTTCCACCGGTTTTGTGACACCGAAAAAGGTGGGAACTGCAACGATTACAGTTACGTCAAAAGCCAATAAGAAAGTCCAGGCGAAATACAAGGTAACGGTTAAGAAAAACGACATGGTGCTGGCAGTTGGATTTGATATGTATGATAATATCAAGTACTATGTGAAGAAAAATGATGATGGAACAGTTGAAAAACAGTGGGTACCTCTTAATAGAGAGATGTTTTCGGCTACCAAGAACGTAGCCACAGCAAATTCAGATGATATAGGATTTACGGTAACAAGTAGTAACGAGAATGTTTTAAAAATTAATGCTGATGACGATTTGGAAGTAAGAGGAAAGGGAAGTTCAATTATAACCATAAAAACGGTAGATGGACGTTGGAGTTATTCGTGGAAAGTAACTGTTAGTGATAAGCCGACATCTTTTGCTGAATATAGTACAGGGTTTAGGACAGGAAAAGGTATTGATGAAGCTTTTGAAAAGGATGGCTGGGTAACAAAACTTTAAACAGCAAGGAAAATTTAATAAGTATGAAAACTATCAAAATTAATTTTGATAGTCAGAAAAGTGAACTGCTTGGCATCTGATTACCTTGCAGTTCATTTTTTATTATTACGGTATTTTCAAAATGAAAATATAAATTACACATGACAAAAAGTCGAAAGGAGATTTATGAGAAACAGGATAACACAATTAAGCAGATTTTTACTGCTCTGTGCAGTAATGTTTCTGGTCACCATGATCCCACAGAGTGTGAAAGCGATCACGGTAGAAGAAGCAGGAGAAGTCTATATGACGGATTCACAGGCGGGGGCAGGACAACCGCTGTATGGACGGTTGAATATCAACTATACCGGAAATACGAACTATGATACATGGTCTAACGATATTGTTACAAACTATAACACCTATGACAGTAAAGCAGACCAATATAAAGCTGCAGAAACGGTATTGAAAAAAGCAGACAACTCCGTGATTGGAAAGAAGATCAAAAACAACAGATCTGCAAAGCTGACAAAATCGTCAGGTGGGGATGGAACAGTACGGGCTGCATATTTGGTATGGCAGGCAAGAACAAGTGTAGACAGATCGACGACAGATGCAGCTGCTTTGGCAAAATCAGAAATCGCCTTTGTACTGCCGGATGGATCGGCAAAACTGATAAAGGCACAGTATGCAACTTATGATAACCGGTCGATCGATTATATAGATCAAAAAAAGGAAAATGGAGTAAATAAACAGTACACTTTTGTCAATATGTATGCAGATGTAACAGACATCATTAATAAAAGTGACAAAATCTACGGAACGTATTCGGTATTTAACATTCCGTATTATGAACATATCGGTGGCGGTGAGGGCGCCGGAGGATGGCAGCTGATCGTTGTGGAAAACTGTGATATAACGGTTCCGATGAGAGCAGTACGTCTTAGAATGTCTGCGGATTTTAATATTGATGATGTTTCAAAACACGATGGAGAATGGGTAGAGAAAGATATCAAGACCGGAATGCTTACGAGTATAAAGTCAAAGGCATATAAGGCAAATGATAAAGAGCCGTTAACTGGACAATATCTGACGATTTTTGTGTATAGTGGGAACACGGCAGTTAATCTGACCAAACTGAATCTGTATGCACAGGAAGAAACTGAAAAGTTTAATAAAAACAAACGGATTTTCGGACTGTCAAAGGAAGTGAGTCCATATTTATCGATTAATGGAGAGTCACTGTACGATAAAGTAACGACGACAAGGGGAGATTTGATTGATTTTACAATTCCCAAAGAGAGTACACAGCCTGCCTATGCAAATGATAAATACACGCTGCAGACCAATACTGGGGATTATACGAAATGGGTTACCATGTTTGTAACGGGTATTGCGGTAGATATTTCGGATAATTTTGCAGAAGGAGCTCAGGTTACGACAGTAAAAAGTCCGACAACAGTTACTGTTTCACAGAAGATTACTAATAAAACCTTACAGTCGAAAACGGGATATTACAATGGAAAACTGGTTGTTACATTAGACGAAGCATTAACTCCGACGAATACAAAACCAAAGCTCACGGTTTATAATAAGGAGGCTGATAAAACAACTACAATTACAGGTGCTTGGAATGCAAAAGAGCATACCGTAACGTTTTCCGTTGATAAACAGGGCGACTGGGGAACAAGGTATGAAAAAAGTAAATTTAAAAACCCAAGCAGAGGCAGTTATATCAGTTACAGTATCGACTGTACATATGAGAAAAATTCCGGAGTGGAAGAGTTTAAGAATGGATCTAGGCTGTCCGGTGATTTGAGATCACAAAATGTTGCAACTGGTACTACCATTGATGACATATTAACGAAAGAATCAGTCGGAGTTCCAATCTATGTGCTTACTGTTAAGATCGACAAAACCACGGTCAATAAAGCTGTAACACAGGTATTTAATAATGGGACGGCGATCACTGGTGCCGGTGGCACAGTAAACAGTAGCAGCACGGTATCCGGTGATTATTATGTGGCATCGTATGAATTGCCGTGTAATGCAAACATTGTTTCCACACCGACCTTTAATACCGGCTGCGTGTTCAGCATGTGGACGGATCTCAATGAAAAGACTGGTGTTTCGACAAACTGTAAGGTTACATCTGATTATGTGAATGATAAAACCTATGCCTATGAGAGAAGCATGCCTGCTTATAACATGACCTTAACTCTTACCGGAGTGTTAGATGAAGCTGTTTATACCGTTCATCACTGGAAACAGAAAACAACGGGCATTGCTTCCACACATGATGATAAAAATTACGAGCTTGCCGAGACAGAGACAAAGAAAGCACAGATCGGAAGCAAAGTAACGCCTGCAGTAAAGACATATACAGGATTTGACAGTCCGAAAACACAGACGAAAGCAGTCACTGCGGATGGAAAGATGGTCATTGATTATTATTATGAAAGACATCTATATAATGTAACATTAAATGCCGGAACCGGCATTGAAAAGACAACCGGAGGCGGATCGTACCGCTATGGACAGAGCGTCACCATCGATGCGGCAGTAAAAGAAGGCTATCACTGGTTAAACTGGAAAGGAAATTATAAAGGCGGATCCGGTGGGGAGCAGACCGTGGATGCTAAGAAGTTTGTATTTACAATGCCAGCCGGAAACGTCACGATGACAGCCAATGCAGAAGCAAATAGATATACAATCCATTTTGATCCAAACGGCGGAGCCGGACATATCGATGATATCGAAACCACGTATGATACCGATGTGACACTGCCGGATGTATGGAATGCAGACGGAACAGCAGCCTATGTGAAATATACACTGGATGGACAAAACGTGACAGAGGATGTGATTGCCGGGGCAATTCCAAAAGCAATGATGGATGGATATGAAGAGGAAGAAACGGAAGATATGGAGAATACCGAAGATCCGGATAATGCGGAAGACCCAGAGGGTGCCGGTAATTCAGAGGATGAGGATTCCGAAAACAATGGAGATGATTCGGATGCAGGTAATTCAGATGCAGACGCACAGGATTCCATGGATGCTATGGATGAATCAGGCAATGCGGAAACTGCAGACAACTCTGATGAAGCAGACGATGCAGAAATGGCAGACAGTTCCGATGAAGCAGACGAGGCAGAAATGGCAGATAATTCTGATGAATCAGATGATACAGACAATCCTGATGTAACAGACGATACGGATCAGAATGAAAAAGTTGCCGTGACAAAAGAGAATAAAGATGATGCCGAAGATATCGATGCTTTCAATGACTTAGAGGAAGAAGACATCGAGGAAAATAAGAAAGCCGAGGAGCCAAAGAAAAAAGTCTACGCATCCGTATTTATGGGATGGTCCTTAGAAGATGGCAAAGACACCTTTATCCCGCAGTGGAAAGCCGGAGATGCCGTTCGGAACCTTGTGGCAGAAGATGGTGGAGAGATCACACTTTATGCTGTCTGGGACGACTGCCCGTGGATTCAGGCACAGGATCTCTATTATACCTTAGAGCAGGCACAAAGCGGTTTTATCACGGAGGAAGAAATCTTGAGTCATGCAACGGCGACCGACCGGGAAGATGGAAGTCCGATTTTACCGGGAACCAATCCGGCACCGAGTGATCCGGAAGTTTTCACATCCTTCACGATCCCGGACTACCAGGCAGAAGAATTTACAAATCTGCAGCATGACTTTGCCACATCCGAGAATTTAACCGTGGTAGACCATGTTGGAAACAAATATGTGAAACAGATCATGGTGCATGTGACCGATACGACACCGAAAAAACTCACACAGATGGATCTGACCGGAGTTACCCGTTTCATCAACAGCAAATATTATAACAAATCGTTTGAAGAAGGCGGACTTGAAGATAATTCTATCTGGAAAGTCGATCCGGAATACAAGGCAGCACTGGAAAGCGCATTAAATAACATGGATCATGATACTCCGATGGAAACCTATGTATTTTCAAAGGAAACGATCAAACAGATGAAACAATATGTGGAAACTCACGGAATTGGAAACAGCAAAGAACCGGATGCGTTGAATAACTTCTATAATCAGTTCCTTGCACCGAATAGGAAATAGATAATAAAACATCAATATTTCCCTTTACAAATTCTTTTGCAGAGCGTAAATTAGAGAGTGCTGGAATCATTTCCCGGCAGTAAAAATATGGAGGTTTACAATGGCAAAAGAATTGTTAAAACGAAGCGAAGTAAAAGAAGAATATACATGGAATTTAAAAGATATGTATGCGTCCGATGAGGATTGGAAAAAAGATCTGGATGAGATTGACAAGATCCTGGATGAAATCGGAAAGATGGAAGGTAAAGTAGCTGCTTGTGCGCAAAATCTGTTATTTGTATTAGAACGCGCAGCTAAGGCAGAGGAAAAACTGGATTATGATTTTAATTATGCAGAGCGTCTGTTTGATGAAGACCAGAAAAATACGGCACATCAGGCAATGTCCCAGAAAATGTATTCTATGCTGACGAAGGTGTCAAGCCAGACTGCATTTATCGTTCCGGAGATCCTTGCAATGGATGAGGCTGTTCTGGAAGGATACTATAAAGAACTTCCAGAGTTAGAACTTTACCGTAAACAGATCGAGGAAATCGAGCGTACCAAGGCACATACACTTTCTGCTGAAATGGAAAAACTGGTAGCGATGACAGGCGATATGGCGGAGACATCCGGACAGGTATATTCCATCATCAACAACGCTGATTTTGTATTCCCGGAGATCAAAGATGAAGATGGAGATACAGTGAGACTGTCCCATGGCAACTTTGTACCATTTGAAGAGTCTGCAGACCGCCGTGTGCGTAAGGATGCATTTGAGGGATTTTATGGTGTGTACAAACAGTATGCAAACACACTTGCTGCATTATATAATGGTCAGGTAAAACAGCAGGTTTTCTATGCAAATGCGAGACACTATCATTCAACACTGGAAGCCGCAGTGGATGCTAACAATGTTTCTCCGACTGTTTATCATAATCTGATCGATACGATCAATAAGAATATGGATAAAATGCACCGTTATGTACGTCTCCGCAAAAAATGCCTTGGCGTGGACGAACTGCATATGTGCGACGT
>ERZ780025.562-NODE-562-length-14173-cov-1.833263_pt1 | contig 14173 bp, 11 predicted proteins | sample MGYA00511862_ERZ780025 | MGnify/ENA primary metagenome ERZ780025 (study PRJEB29588, sample SAMEA2156186) | human gut metagenome | biome: human gut; feature: human-associated habitat; material: faeces | place: Denmark | collected 2008/2010 ...
TGGCCATGAGCCGTCAAGCAGACCGTGAGGGTTATCCTGAGGTAGCTGAGGCATTCAAGCGTTACGCTTGGGAAGAGGCTGAGCACGCTGCTAAGTTTGCGGAGCTTCTTGGTGACGTTGTTTGGGATACGAAGACTAACTTGAAAAAGCGTATGGAAGCTGAGGCTGGCGCATGCGAGGACAAGAAACGTATCGCTACATTGGCTAAACAACAGAATTTGGATGCGATCCATGATACCGTACATGAGATGTGCAAAGACGAGGCACGTCATGGCAAAGGATTTGAAGGTTTATATAATCGTTATTTCAAGTAATTTAGAGGTATTAGTTATATGTTTTAAAGAGGGGCGTTCTGTGAAGAATGCCCTTTTTTGTATTTGATAAAGTAATTTTAGCCTTTCAAGAGAATAACGATACTATATTTTATGTACTTTTGTACACGTCAACCACAAGGAAAGATGCCGGAGTGGTCGAACGGGCCGCACTCGAAATGCGGTGAGCGGGTAACCGCTCCCTGGGTTCGAATCCCAGTCTTTCCGCTTGATAACTATAACTTATTCACGCAGAATACTAAATGAAGCATATCGATATTGCGATAATGTTTTATGAAATTTGCGATTTCCCTCATATCGTTTCTTAGTGCTACTTTTTGAGAGGGGATATTTGTGTCCCGTATGATGGAGTATACTTTGTCGAAGTTAAGGATATTGAAGGCGTATTCCTTACAAGCTATGGCGGCTTCGGTAGCATAACCTTTATGCCAGTATTCCGCCCTAAGCAAATAACCGATCTCCGGAACCTGTTGACCATTGAATTCTTGATAGGTGAGACCACATTGACCGATAAGCTCTCCGCTGTCTTTCTCTATCATCCCCCATAAACCAAAACCATCGTTTTGATACCTCCTTAATTGCTTATCAAGCCATTCTTGTACCTCTTTTTTACTGAACGCTCCCTCGTAAGCGTACATTACAATCGGATCTTGTAAAAGCTTACAGATATTATTAAAATCATCTTGTTTTAATTCCCTTAATAGGAGTCGCTTTGTCTCTAATATCATCTCTTTCATACGATATTTCTTTTTGTCTTCTCAAATTGTTGGATGACTAGTTAGAATATATCGCTCAAGGAATACCGGAGTTGATCCATCATCAACGGCACTTCCGCCTCCTCGATTCCCGCTACAAGAAGATCGGGAATATCTTGATTGAACTGCTCTTGGAACTTCGAGAAATCACCGGACTCTTTCTCCACGGCTTTTTTATAAAAAGCAAGCGCTCCCTTGATATTCTGTAATGCCCATTCCGTATGTCCCGCATTCAAGAAATCTTGGGTGTTGGGTTGATTATCCATGATCTTTTTGTAATAATTACGGGCCTGATCGTATTTACCGGTCAAGAAAGAACACCAAGCTATTGGACGCCAAGCCTTCGTACTTTTATTGTCCAGATAATCTACCTTGAAATAATATTTCAGCGCCTCATTATAATTCTTGAGTTCAAGATGGCAGTGGCCGATACATATTTGGATCGATAAATCATCCGGATTGAAAGCCTCGTAACGATGATAGTATTTCAACGCTTTTTCCGGTTGCTTTAAGGTACGGTAACAACCGGCGATCCGGCGAATAACCCATTTACTGTCCGGATTGATAAGATCCGCATGTAAATAAGCCTCCAAGGCGCCTTGTATATCGCCATTCATTTGTTTGCAGTAACCGATTTTCTGGAATAAGATATCACTTTCTTGATTTGCATCGGATAAGCGATTGTAGATCGTGAGTGCGTCGAGGAAGTAATTCTTCCGGAGATAATACTCCGCTATAGTTGTCAAACTTTCCTCATCACTGACGTAAGGCTGCAAAATTGGCAGGTTATGAAAGTCTAGCGCAGATGTAAATATGTCATCAAAATCCAGATGTCCCGGATAAAGTTTGAAGAAACGATACAAGTCCTGTATGTACTGTCCGGATATGATTTCCAGTTTTCCCCGTTTACTGATTAATTCCTCCTTTGTTTGCTGAATCATCTCGGAGGCTTGACTACCAAACTGTCCCATCATCATTTGACGGGCTTGATCCGGCAATTGCATCATACTGAAATATAAGGAATATTTATCGGAATTACACATGAATGCCGCAAGAGTCATGGAATCTAGCATATCCTTTTCCGTTTGATTCTTGCTCAACTGATTGCCAAAAGCGGAATGCTCGGTCGTGAATGGCATGAACCAGTTACCCAGTTCCCGGAAAAAGGGGAAATGCTTTAGGTGCACGAAAGTAGAATGCATTACGTCCGCGCCTTCTTGTTGTAGTTCGCTGAACTCCTCCATTTTCTTCCCTAAGGAACTGTTCGATAACATATTCTGCCACTCCGGATTCATCTCGTTTCCGAGAAGTTCCGGATTGATATCCTTTAAGTTTATCTTTTGACTGATTTTAGGGCCTAGCTTGATCATCTCCGGAATGATCTCGTCTTGTAGCTTACGGGTGATCTTCTCTGTCTCACGGGCTAGGATAAAACGAAGGGTAATCGTTCGGATCGCTTTCGTGAAATTAGGAAATCCCTCGGATAAAGCCGCTAGCCGATCCGCTATCTGCGGATATAGTGCCGTACGTTTCCTATAGGTATAGAGCGTCAAGAGAATCCCGATCAACGCGCGGTAACGAATCTCATCTTCTTGGAGATTGGCCGCATCGAATAATAATAGCAGTTTCTCCTTATCGAAAGCGGCTTGCAATCCCAACATTAATGCCGATACGATTTGGCTACCAATGATAAAAGGCAACTCTTGGTCATTCAATAGGTTCCTGATGGAGGCTATTTCTTCCTTATTGAGAGGATTCGAGGTCCAGATCTTATTGAACAATAGGATCGTGGCGGATTCGATTTGCTGCTGCTCCGTAATGGTTCCGGTCGGAGTCTCTATCTTCACCAGAGAGGCGTTTCTCAAGACCTTGTAGAGCTGGTCATAGTTGGTAAGCTCCTTTTGCATCATTCGCCTACGGCTATAATAGGAGAGAGGCGAATCTACCGATAAGGCCTTGTGCTTCACTATATCCGCAAACTCATAGCTGGATGCGATCAAGTTGTTGTATATCTGGTCTTGCATCGGATCTTTAGCCCCCTCGATCCGGTATCGCAACATATATTTATAAGTATCTTGTAGCTCGTTCAACCTGTCTTGGAATGAGTACTCACGTATTCCCGCTATTAAACCTTGGAGAAAATCGAACGCGTTCTTTAGCTCCTTTTCGTCTAATGAACCGATAATTCGATTGTATGCTTTATTTATTTCTTGTATTGTCATATACTATTAACAACAAATGGTATGCCAAAAGTATAGTATTTAGGCTAAATTTCCTATCTTCGCGTACCTAAAAATAAATTTAGCAGATGAAGAATATCCGCAATTTCTGTATTATTGCTCATATTGACCATGGGAAAAGTACCTTGGCAGACCGTTTGCTTGAGTATACCAAGACAGTAGAAGGTAAAGACATGCAAGCTCAAGTCCTTGACGACATGGATTTGGAGCGTGAGCGTGGTATTACGATCAAGAGCCATGCGATCCAGATGAAATATAATTATAAGGGTGAAGAATATATACTGAACCTGATCGATACTCCGGGGCACGTGGACTTCTCGTATGAGGTTTCCCGCTCTATCGCCGCCTGCGAGGGTGCGTTGCTGATCGTGGACGCGGCCCAAGGTATTCAGGCGCAAACCATCTCTAATCTGTATATGGCGATAGAGAATGACTTGGAGATTATTCCGGTAATGAACAAGATCGACCTGCCTAGCGCCATGCCGGAGGAGGTAGAGGATCAGATCGTGGAACTGTTGGGCTGCCCTCGTGAGGATATCTTACGGGCGAGCGGAAAGACAGGTGAGGGAGTGACCGAGATCTTGAATACGATCGTGGAGAAGGTCCCGGCTCCGAAAGGTGACCTGGAGGCTCCGTTGCAGTGTTTGATTTTTGACTCCGGCTTTCTTTAATCCGTTCCGTGGTATTATCGCTTACTTCAAGGTGGTAAACGGCGTGATCCGTAAAGGTGACCATGTGAAGTTTATCGCTACAGGAAAAGAGTATGACGCCGACGAGGTAGGTATATTGAAATTAGATATGTGCCCCCGTGAGGAGATCCGGACGGGAGACGTAGGATATATCATTTCCGGTATCAAGACGTCCCGGGAGGTGCGTGTCGGTGATACGATCACTCATGTGTCTCGCCCGGCTAAAGATGCGATCGCCGGTTTTGAGGAGGTGAAGCCGATGGTCTTCGCCGGTGTCTATCCAATCGATAGCGAGGATTTCGAGAACCTTCGTGCGTCATTGGAGAAATTGCAGTTGAACGACGCTTCCTTGACTTTCCAGCCGGAGAGTTCCGCCGCGTTGGGTTTTGGGTTCCGTTGCGGTTTCTTGCTGCACATGGAAATTGTACAGGAGCGTTTGGATCGTGAGTTCAATATGGATGTGATAACTACTGTACCGAACGTTTCTTATATCGTGCATACAAAGAAAGGGGAGGAGATCGAGGTACATAATCCGGGAGGCTTGCCGGACCCGACTTTGATTGATCATATCGACGAGCCGTTTATCCGTGCTTCCGTGATCACGAACACTACCTATATCGGCCCGATCATGACACTCTGTCTGGGTAAGCGTGGCATCCTGCTTAAGCAAGAATATATTTCAGGTGATCGTGTCGAGATTCATTATGACTTGCCGTTGGGCGAGATCGTAATCGACTTTTATGATAAGTTGAAGAGTATTTCAAAAGGGTACGCTTCTTTCGATTACCATTTACATGATTTCCGTCCCAGTAAGTTGGCTAAATTAGATATCCTGTTGAACGGTGAGCCGGTAGACGCTTTGTCTACATTGACGCACGTGGATAATAGCGTTACTTTCGGACGTCGTATGTGCGAGAAACTGAAAGAGTTGATCCCCCGCCAGCAATTCGATATCGCTATCCAAGCGGCGATAGGCGCTAAGATTATCGCTCGTGAGACAATTAAGGCTGTCCGTAAAGACGTGACGGCGAAATGTTATGGAGGCGATATCTCCCGTAAGCGTAAATTGCTGGAAAAACAGAAAGAGGGAAAGAAACGAATGAAGCAGATCGGTACGGTAGAAGTTCCGCAAAAAGCGTTCTTGGCCGTATTGAAGCTGGATTAGAAAGTCAATGGAATCCGTTCGCTAACTCAATGGATTTATAAAGAAAAGTCAATGGATTCTGTAACGGATTCCATTGACTTTTTTTATATAAATGGGTCACTTCTCGTTCACGAGCCGTATCCCGCCATCTTCCAGCGTGATAAGATGTTGCTTATAGAGTGCCCCGATCGCTTGTTTGAAAGCTTTCTTGCTACAGCGGAATAAGGAATAGATCACGTCCGGATCGCTTTTGTCGTGTACCGGGATGTATCCCCCTTGTGTTTTCATCGCTTCCAGAATGACGCCGGCGATCCCCTCTACCTTTTGGTAGCCTTGCGGTGTTAGGCTTACGTCTATCTTATCATCCTCACGTACCTCTTTTATATAGCCTTTCAGATGCTCACCTTTCTCAAGACGCTGGAATACCTCATTATAATAGATCAATCCCCAATGCTGGTTATTGATGATCACCTTATAGCCAAGATCCGTCTCATCGGCTACCAATAACTGAACCTCTTGATTCTGCTCGTAATCGATAGGGGTATTGTTCAAGAACTTCTCGATACGTGCGGATGCCATGATACGTCCTGTCACATGATCCAGCCGGACATAGACCAAGTACCATTTTCCCTCTCTCATCGGCATTTTCTGCTCCTTGAAAGGAACGAGCAAATCTTTCATGATACCCCATTCCAGAAATGCGCCGGCATTATTCACGTCTTTTACCTCCATGAACTGGAACTCCCCGACCGTTGCCAGAGGACGTGCGGTAGTAGCGATCAACCTCCCTTCATTATCATGATAAATAAACACCTCGACCTCATCCCCTGGTTTCACGTTTTTAGGGTGGTAACGAGTCGGCAACAAGATCTCCACCCCGTTACCTCCATCCAGATAAACCCCGAAGTCAAGGTCTTTCACTATTTTCAGCGTGTTGTATTTTCCTATCTCAACCATATGTTTTTGTTTTGTCACAAACTTACGCAATAATCATGAAAAAGCGGTAAAAACAACTATAATTTTGATTTAGCATGCAGCAATATCTAGACAATTGCATCGTTATAGAAGTATCTTTATACTTGTGGTCCTTTTGAGACCTCATGTTCAAACTAAAAAACGTATATTTGCACCTTATTTGAAGAAAACAAAGATTATGAGAGTGAAATTAGTATCAGTAGTGGCATTGTTTGTCTTATTGTTAGGGGCTTGTTCTGTTCCTAAAGATGTGGTTTATTTCCAAGGAGTGGATGCCTTGACCCCCGAACAGGTGAGTAAGATGAATCAAGCTTATACCTCGAAGATTTGCCCTGATGACTTACTTACGATAACCGTTACGGCATGGGATCCGACAGTCGGTACTCCCTTTAATCCCCCTGTATATGCTTATGCGACTCAAGGTGAGACTACGACGGTTTCTTCCGGTCAATTAAGAACGTATTTGGTTGATCAGGAAGGTGACATAAATTTCCCTGTTTTGGGAAAGATCCATGTGGCGGGATTGACCAAGCAACAGTTAAGTGATAAAATGCAAGAAATGATCTCCCCTTATGTGAAAGATGCATTGGTTAATGTACAGATTGTTAATTATAAGGTCACGATGATGGGTGAGGTCTCTCGGCCGGGTGCGATTTCCGTGAAAAATGATCGTCTTTCAATTTTAGATGCTATCGGTCAAGTCGGTGATTTGACAATTAACGCAAACCGTAAGAACATCTTGGTTATACGAGATAATAATGGAGAAAAGGAGTTTGCTCGTTTGGATATTACCGAGCCGGATATATTTACTTCCCCCTATTATTATCTTCAACAAAATGATGTTGTTTATGTGGAACCGAATAATGCGAAGAAGAGAAACGCCCGTTACAGTCAGGCCCAACAATATAGTATAACTGTGTTCTCCTCAATTTTGAGCGCTGTATCTGTGATAACGACTGTTATATTGGCTATTACTAAATAATAATTAGATGATGGAAGTGAAAGACAACGAAACAATCGGACTTAAAAGTATTATCGTAAGATATCTATTGCACTGGAAATTATTTTTAGGGGTATTCCTGTTTTCTATCATACCTGCGGTTTTATATCTGATTTATTACCCTCGTACCTATGAGATGATGGCTCGTATCCAGATTCAGGAAGATAAAGACCTCGGAGGAGGTAGCTTTGGATTGGGAGAGGCTGCCGGGTTGATGAAATCTTTTGGGCTGGGATCTGTTTCTGGAGGTGTCGTTAATATAGATGATGAATTAATGACATTGACTTCTAATAAAATGCTTCGGGATATGGTTCTGAAATTAGGCGTGAATGTCGATTATTGCGAACCATTTTCTTTGGGTTATCGTTTATATGATGAATCTCCTTTAAGGATGGTTGCCGATTCTGCTACAAACGCACGCTTGGCAGAAGCTGTGGAGTTCTCGGTTTTCGTGAAAAATGGTAAGGCGGAGGTTTCAGCGGAGTCTGTTAATATGAAAAAGAAACATTTTAGTTTTCCATCATTGCCTGCTTCGATTGAGTTGCCAATGGGAAACTTCATCTTGGACTTTGCATCGGGAAAAAAAGATGTTACCTCTGCGAAACTTGATATTACATATAATCCTGCGGGGTGGGTCGCAGAGGATTTGGAGAAAGAATTTTTAATAGAAGGAAGCTCCAAGACTTCAAATGTAATAGAGTTGAGTTGCACTGATTATGAAAAGAATCGGGGTACGGATATGCTAGATACATTAATTGCGATCTATAACAAAGAAGCTGAGGCGTATAAAAAAGGAGAGGCTCGTAAATCTTTGGTTTTCTTAGATGGGAGGATTGAGAATATTATAGCGGAACTTGCCGCTGTCGAAAACCAGATTGAAGAATATAAGAGCAAGAACCAATTGATGGATATAGAGCATGACGTTCAATTCTATGTGGAGCAAATGAAAGAACTACAAACAAAGTTGATAGAATTGGAGGCTCAATCCAATGTCATCAATATGATGGATGAATTCGTGAAAGATCCTGCGAATAAATATAATTTGGTACCTGTTTTATTGACCGCTCAGGAAGGGGAGAAAGGAAGTGCGTTAACTAGTTATAATGAAGTTTTGCTAGAACGTGCACGCGTAATTCAAAATTCGAGTATCAATAACCCGCTGGTCGGAACTTTGACTGAGCAAGCGGATAAGTTACGTGGAAGCGTAATAGAAACCATCGGTAATGCTCAAAAAGGAATGCAGCGGTCAATAAAGGATGTAAAAGCGAAGGAGCAGGAAATTTATAGTAAAATGAATAATTATCCGGTTGCGGAAAGACAGTTTGTAGAGTTGAAGCGTAGACAGGAAATTATTCAAGGCGTTTATTTGATATTACTTCAGAAGCGAGAGGAGACCGCTCTTATCTTAGGTCAGACAAGAGATAAGGCTAGGGTGATTGATCCTGCCTATGTAAAGAGCAAGCCTGTCGGTCCTCGTAAGTTATTTGCGCTTATTGGAATGTTGGTCTTAACATTGGTGATACCTATATCTTACTTATTTGTAAGAAGACAATCGTCTCTTCTTATCCAAGAATATAAAAAGCAAAGTAAAGATTCTAAGTAATATTTTATGAGTGTTGTTGATTTCTCGAAATTATATCCTGACAATCGTCAAGAAGGAGAAACGGTATTGCGTCAAGCGCAATTAGTGATGTTGAGGATGCTTAAGATTATTGATTATATATGTCGAAAGCATGATATTTCTTATTGGATGTGCTCGGGTACCTTATTAGGTGCGGTTCGTCATAAAGGTTTCATACCTTGGGACGATGATTTGGATATCTGTATGATTCGTGAGGATTATGAGCGTTTTGTAGAGATTGCCGTGAATGAGTTCCCTGAAGATATGATGTTGCAGACCAGAGAGACTGATCCTCATTACCATTATTTGCCTTTACCTTGTAAGGTTAGAGACAAGAAAAGCTTTATATTATCTCCGGGATATGAGGATGAAGAGTGCGAGAAGGGGTTGTTTATAGATATATTTCCTATGGATCGTTATCATAAACAGAAATTGCCTTTTATGTTTGAAAAAATGGTGAAGGTCTATAATACGTTTATATGCAAGAGCTTGGATGCGATATATTTCAAGGATGAGTCTATAGATAAAAAGATATTGGCTTTTTTTCATCCCGTATTCCATAAACTGGTTCTTCAATATATGAAATTCGCAAAGAAGCTTATTGATAAGAATAGGGGATTAGGTACAGACTGCCGCCTTGGTCATGGTTTCGATACCTTGTGGAAAAGATATCTTCGATTTGACGATATCTTTCCTGTAGTAGAGATAGACTTTGAGGATTCAAAGTTTTTTGCGCCTCATAGACCAGATGTATATTTAACGACATTATATGGTCCTAATTATATGACTCCACCTCCTGAGAAGCAGCGTTTGGCTGCGCAACATGCTCATGAAATAAAGCCAATTATATAAAAATATCCCTCAAAATAGCTAAACAGTATTTTGAGGGATATTTTTTATATTTTGTCAAAGATTGTAGTTACTTTGTCGCTGACATTCTGCCACGTATACTCGTCGAGTAGATAGTCAACTCTGGTAAATTCTTGAGCCAGTTTTTGTTTTATGTGCTTAGATAGATCCAAAGCATCCCCTGTTTTGAAATAGTCCCCTGGATTTAGCTCAAGTAATTTATTAGCGGGTATATCACTTGCCAATATAGGTAGATGATAACTCATCGCTTCTAAAAGTACTAATGGGAAGCCTTCATTATAAGAAGGTAATACAAAGAGTCTGGCATGGGAGTATAATTGCCTTAGAAATTCTCCATCCACATATCCGGGCATGATTACATTCTGTTTTTGGGCTCTTTCGCTGATTTCGGACGAATAGGAGGAGTTATGGTCTACTCCTCCAGCTAAAACGAGCTTGAAGTCATGAGGTAAAGATTGTACGTAGCTATCAATGAGATAATCAAATCCTTTCTCCTGTGTAATACGTCCTACGGCTAAAATATATTTTTGAGGTTGTAACCCAAGTTTCTCTATATAATCTGTCCTTGTCGCTGGTTGCTTACGATATACCCCATTCGGTATATAAGTGGATTTACGCTGAATTTTATCATTGAAAAGACACATTTGCTTTTTATTGACAAAGATTACGGCTGTAGAACCATTAACAGCTATCCATTCGCTGAATTTTAATATTTTTCGGGATATGTAATTCCATTTCTTATGTTCATAGTTTGCGCTATGATACGTAAGGACAACTTTCAACCCAGCGAGTTTAAGGAGTGGTATAAACATTCCGGGACCAATGTTATGGATATGTACGATATCTGGTCTCTTAATAATACAATATATAGTGCACAAGAATGAATGGAAAAAAGGCTCAAACCCTTTTATTCGTGTAGAAGGTAGATCTATGAATCGTATGCCTTTATATACCTTTTCCTCATTTTTCTTTAAGAATGGAATCCTTCTGAATATAGAGATGCTATATTTAGAAGTCAGTTCCGGATAAAGTTGCTCACAATGCTTCTCTACGCCTCCTTGTACATTCGGAAAACCTCTTGTCCCAAATACATAGACATTTTTCATCGCTTATTCTGATCGATAATGAGTTGATAGTTTTTGATGAGTCTTTGATAATGGCTTTCTTCCGAGAAGTTATCCATCGCGAATTTCTTCGCCTCATCCGACATTCTCGCATATTCTTCCTCAGATATAGAACAAGCCTTTGTAATCGTTTCTTTTAGGTCATCGGATGATTTTGGCTTGAATGTATATCCGGTTTTATTTTCAATAATCAGCTCTGGTATTCCTCCCAAATCACTACCAATGACAGGAGTTCCTATCATATAGGATTCAATGATTGTCATCGGGTTATTCTCATAGCATTCGGATGAGACTACAACAAAAGAGGCATTGTGAATAAGTTCCCGCAGTTCTTCTCCTTGTTTGAATCCCAGAAACTCTGCGTTTGGAGGACATTGAGGTTTTAGTTGCTCCAATAAAGGTCCGGTTCCAGCTAATTTTAATTTTATATCAGGAACTTGCTTGATCGCATTCAATAAGGTGAGGATACCTTTTTCCTCGGATATTCTTCCAAAGAAAAAGATATAATCTCCTTTTGTTGAACTGTAATCTTCTACCTTCGGGGTAAAATTATACAAATAGGTACATTTATCCTTGAATCGGTTCTCTACTTGAATATGCTTATTCATAGAGAATTTGCTGACAAATATGAATCGATTGATGTAATCGATCGGAGAATAGAATTTTGATCGGAAATAACTATCCATACTCAACATGAAACTGTTGATGAGACTACCTTTTGAGCATTTGTGTGTTATGCAATTGTAGTAATTCCCGGTCTTACAACGCTCACAAAAATTCCTTTTTCCATCCGTGAATGTGTATGCAGGACAGACTAAACGATAGTCGTGGACACTCATGATAATAGGAATATTGTATTTCTTGAGGACTGGTAAGATCGATACAGACATACTATTAAACATCAGATGTATATGTGCTACATCCGGTTTCTCCTTTTGAATCAACTTCTCTAATTTACGTGCAGCTTCTTTGTTATAGATAAAAGCCGGTAAATTTTTTATTTTCTTGGGTAAAGAAGACTCCGATAGTTCTGGATAGTCTACAAAATACGACTCATAAGGAGAAGGTTCGTTCTTCTTATTCTTAAGACTGAATGGGATAACTGTGTGCCCATGTCTCTCGAGGAGCTGAATCGTGTTGAAAAAGACGGTTTCCGCACCTCCTTTTTTGAAAAAGTATTTATTTATCTGAAGTATTTTCATCTTGTAACTCTTTTGCATTTGGATGAATTTCATCTGTCACCCCGTTCTTCAAATCTGATAATATTAAACCTAATAGCATAAGGACAAAAAAGCCTCTATGCGTTGTAAATGTTGAGTCGGTAGTGCCCTCAATGATAAAGAAACCAATGATCATCAATACCATCGATAAGCATTTCATATTATATGTCCTTTTATGGAATTTAATTGCCTTCATAAGGATATAGATCCAAAAAGTGATGTATAAGATAATACCTACAATGCCAAATTGGGCTAAAGAAGGATAGTAGGTATCCGCTATAAAGTTGTAGTGGTCCTTACTCATACCCCATACTCCATCTATTCCATATTTTGAATAGATACTCGAATAATACACTCCTGAGGAGAAAGTCCCAAAACTGGCGAACCCGCTACCGAAAGGAAAGTAATCTATTAATATCTGTGGGGCAGTCGCATATAATACATACCGGGCGATCATGTCTTTGTCTACCTCGCTGGTTAATGTCTGATAGAAATAGAAATAGATCTTCTCTCTAGCGACAAATAATACTGCGACAATAGTTAGTAATATGATCGTAATATTCTTTGCGTCTAACTTGAACTGCTTTATATTTGAGAAGTAGAACGTGATAAATGTGGCTAGAGCGAAAAATCCATAGAATTTAGATCTACCAGATATTAGTCCAATAGACAATAAAGCAACAAATGTAATCTTATCCAGATTAGTGAACTTACTGCAATACAAATAACAAAGGGAAACGCATACAACGGCTGCCGCATAATAAGCCGGATGTCCCATGAGATGGAATAAAATCCTAGGCTCTACAGCTTTTCCTAGTCCCATCAGAAGCAAGAGAAACCAAAATACAAGGCATATTGATTTCATGATATTTTTCTGGGATTCGCTAAATCTTGGCATCATTGAGTATACGCAGAAAAAAGCGAGATAAGGCTTGATCTGGATTAACATATCTGATATTATCGCTGTTTTCGTATTACTTCCAATGTATAGGCAGTAGCAAAAATAGAACAGGAAAATACAAATGGTTGTTAAAAAGCCCTTGTTGAAGTTCCAGTCGGATGTGGAAAACAGATATATACCGAATAAAACGAATAGGAATAAGGCGCAAATTTCATCTGTATAATCAAACCCGATGGCATCGTATAACAATATACCAAAAGTCAAGGTGAAAAGAAGCAGATTGAAAAAATGTTTATTAATCAAAGACTGTATCATACTTTTATAAGAGTACGTTGAGTAACTTGTACATATTTATATTATGAAACAAAGTTATGGGTTATTCTTGGAATAAACTATGTTTCATCATCCTTTTTGCATTTATTTACTTTTTAAGATATTCTAAAGTTGGTTGTCTGTATGTTCCCGATAAATGATTTTTATACTCGGAATAGCCCGAACCTACGTATTCCCCAAATACGGAAAAGGAAAAGAAGTGTCTCAGACACGACTACCATCATTGCTACCGTGATAGGGGCGATCATTCCGCAAACATATAGGATCGCTAATCCAGTGATGTGTACCATGGAGGTGGTCATAACTGTATAGTTCGTATATAGAGGGTGCCCCATGGCCGCCAGAAATGGATATCCTAGTAACATAGAGGGGATGGTTACGAAACAAGCGATTACAAGTATCCGGAATACTTCTAAGATATCCGGATCGGCTGTCCCATAGACAAATCTTAATACGTAACTTGAGAATAAAAGTACGGTCGTTACGCAAAAGAAGTTGGAGAATGTTATTCTATAGAATACTTTTTTAAAGAACAAGACATCTCTACTTTTCGCTATATGCGGAAATAAAACCCCAGTGAATGGTGTCAATAACTGATTGTACGCTTGATATAGCTTCTCTGCTGCCGAATAGTAACCCACTGCTGTGTTTCCGCAAATCAAACCCAATAGAAACGAGTTGCTTGTGGTGAACAAAGAGGTAGAGGCCCGGGAGAGAAAATAAGTGGAACCATCTTTTAAGGAGTTACTAACTTCTTCGATCGATGTGAAGTACCATTTCATCCCCATTCTGAAGTAAACAATAAAGATACTAACGATCCCGGCAAGAATAAAGCCAAAACTATAGCATATCGGTACGTATATATAATTTTCCGGTTTTCGAATGAAGATGAAAAAGGGAAGGAAACTCAATGATTTCGCTACGATATTGAATACCGTAATGTATTTCATATTCTCCATGCCTTGAAAA
>ERZ780025.565-NODE-565-length-14115-cov-2.027667_pt1 | contig 14115 bp, 10 predicted proteins | sample MGYA00511862_ERZ780025 | MGnify/ENA primary metagenome ERZ780025 (study PRJEB29588, sample SAMEA2156186) | human gut metagenome | biome: human gut; feature: human-associated habitat; material: faeces | place: Denmark | collected 2008/2010 ...
ATCGACTGTCGGCACGCCCTCTTCGCCCATGCGGTAGAGTGTGACTGTGCTGTCTTTCAGCTGATTCTCTGCCTGTACAAAATAGCGTCCGTCCGTCCAGAGCCCTGCCTCATCCAAAGTGATAACGGCAGTTCCCGCAGAACCGGTAAATCCGGTAATAAACTTTCTCGCCTTAAAATGATCTCCTACATATTCTGATTCGTGAAAATCAGCAGTCGGCACAACGTATACCGTGATGCCTCTCTTTTCCATCTCCGCACGCAGTGCCTTTAATCTTTCCTGTATCATTCTTTTATTTCCTCTTTCTTATATATTTCTAATATCACACCCGTTTGTCAGGCATCCGTATACTCAAAGAACTTCGTATCGATCTCCGGGTAAGAACGTTTCAATGAGATCGGTCTTCCGGAACGGTTCAAAAAGCAATGGGAACTCTTTCCGGTCGTGCGGAGTTCTCCGGTCTCCTTGTCCGTCATCCGGTATTCCACATCCATCTTGATACCATTATAGCGTGTGATCTTCGTCTCGATCACGACCGTATCATCAAAATGTACCATACTGTGATACTCGCAGGATACAGAGAGCACCGGACTGATAATCTCCATCTCCTCCATCTGTTTATAGCTGAGTCCGATCTGATCCATCAGATCCATCCTCGCTTCTTCCATCCATTTGATATAATTTGAATGATGGATGATTCCCATCTGGTCCGTCTCATAATATTTTGCATGATGCTCATATGGGCGGATTTTGATTTCATCGGCATTTTCATTATAAATTTCTATCTCTTTGTCTGACATATAAATCACTACCTTTCTCAAACTCCTCCAACGTATAGTATCTCACAGAAACGTTTTAATTTCAATGGTGCCTTTTTATCCATGCGATCAGTATCACGATCAGAATACAGGCAAGGGAAAACCCGGCTCCCACCATAAATCCCGGTGTCTGGTAGCGCAGCTCGACCGTATGTGTTCCTTCGGTAAGATATGTGCTGATAAACGCCTCACCAAACACTTCCGGATCCGTCTGTTCTCCATCAACATATAATTTCCATCCGGCATCATCCGCCACCGCAAAAATCAGTCGTCCTTCTTTTTTCACATCAATGGTTCCAGTGATTTTCGTATCGGAAAAGGAAGTCATCTCCATCGTCTGCTCATTTAACGTCTGATAAGCCGTATCTGCAGCATCGAGATTCAGGGCATATGCCGTAATATTCACTCTTTCTTCATTACTGTTTTTAATCCTCACTTGTGTGCCTGCCGTACAGTATCCAAGATCAAGTGTATAGCCATGCGAAACTTTTGTGAAAGACTTTGTCCTGCCGTCACTGATCTCTTCCGTCATGCTGTCCACAGTCGTCGATTCATAGGTTGCAAAAATGTATGCATCCTCCTGCACGTCAATCGTTGATTCCCCGACCACAGATTCGGACGGGATCTCCGTCAGCATCGGCTCATCTGCACCAAGAAGCTCTGCAAGTCTGTTCTGTGCCTCAATTTCATCTAAATCAGAATAATCCCACGCATCAATCACATCCTCATCCATCATAAAACCAAGTGGGAGCACATATTTATTTTCGTAAAGATACGTATTTCCGCTCTCTGCCACAAGGGTGCGGATCGGGTTTGCTTCCATTGCGTTATCAGCGATCACATAGCGCAGGGACATCATTGCTGATAACAGCGGTGTTGCCCCGTTTACACAGTAGAAATTCTTGCCGCCTTCCATTCCGACTGCCTGGTAAAAATGACTGACATCCAGATTCATCAGCGATGAAAATTGCGTTGCGGAACGATATCCATACAGCGCCGCATCATTTTTCGTTTTGCGCTCTAATTCTTCCGTGCGGTAAAATAATATGCCCTTATCCTGTGCCTGATTTTCCGCCTCTGCAAGCACTGCATGATAGTCATCCATGGATTTCACATAGGCAGTCCTGCTCGTCGTATCAAATCCGGTCACATTGTAGTTAAAAAATAATTCTAAAAGCATCGCTGCACAGCCAAACGAGAGCATGATTTTTTTCAGTTCTTCCCTGGTCGCCTTTTTGATCTTTCCAATCTTTTTTACCACATCTTCCAGGATACATTCCTCCGCATAAAAATAGATCAGCAGCACCACAATATAGCTGCCCAGAAATACATAAGTTGCCGTTGCCGCGCTCTCTCCTAAGATCGTCCCATCGGAAAAATGATAGGAAACTGCCATCAGACCAACCGATGCCACTCCCGCTGCGATCACATCTAAAAATCTCGTTCCTTTGAAATGCAAAAATGCCTCGTAGGATACCGCAAGCATCAGAAATGCATATAAAAAGGTCTGTCTGCCCGGCAGGGAATCCGGGAAGTGCATGCCATGCCAGATGAAATCAAGTATATTATTCGAAAAACTGATGACAAAAAATGCTGCCAGAAGTCCGCGTGAAAGCTTCTTTTTCCAGGAGATCTCACGGTTGAAAAGATACAGTACAAACAAAAGAAGCACAAATACGCCACAGTAAATATTCGGCCAGTGGTCTTTGCCCGTATAAGGTTCTGTCATCACCGAGTGTCTCCCCAGCTCTGCAATGATGTTAAAATACCATTCCATTGTATCCGGAAATGAAATATTCTGTGAGCCGCTCGCTCCAAGGGTGATCGCCTCAGGAATGATCAGTATCGCTCCCGTCCCGCCCGCCAGAAGGGAATAAATTGCGAAACGGATCCACGCACCGATCCCGGTCTCTTTATTTTCCAGCCATGTGATCACAAACCACCTGAAAAATGCAGACCATGATCGCAATGTAATAATTACTGATAATACATAAAGACAGTGAAATATAATAAAGCAGTACTTTTTTCTCTTTGATCAGCTGTTCGAGTCCAAGAACGACAAGTGGTGCCAGCATCATGCAGTCTAACCACATGATATCCCATGCATAGGCTGCTGAGAATCCGCACAACGCATAGGCTGGTGCAAAAATGCTGATTGCAGCATGATTTTTTTCAAAATGTTCCTTTAAATAATATCCGAAAAACAGTCCCGCCAATGAAATTTTTAAAATCACAAGCAAGGTCATAAATTCGATCACATGATTCTGCGGACAGAGTAGCAGCAGCCAGTTTAAGGGACTTGCCAGATAATAGGCGTACAGTGAAATAAAATCTGCTCCAAGTCCGATATTCCAGGAGTAAAACATGCTGCCGCCATGTTTAATCTTATCCATCAGCTCCGTGAAAAACGGGCAGTACTGATGATACATATCGATATGTAAAATACATTGCTCTCCAAACGGATAGACGTCATGAAGAATGCAGATCACAGTCAGAATAAAAAACGGCAGAAAGAACGACGCAATAAGCGGCATTCTTTCTTTCCACAACTGATTTTGGAGTTTCTTTTCTCTTTTCAAAACAAAACCTCTCTTTTTATCATTTCCTAATTAACAGTTCCATGATCAAACAGTTCATAATACTGCAATTTCCGGTAAATATCCATCTCATCTTTTTCATCCGAGGTGCGGACTTCACTGCCATCCGCTTTTACTGTACGCACCGCGGAAATAACCGGGTATTCTGATTTTAAATGTAACAGATACGAACGATATTCATCCAATGGAACACCGGCGCGCTCTAAGACTTCCGCTGCCAGATAGTTCACGCTCGTGTCTGCACCCGTTTCCTCTCCAATATCATAGTTTGCCCACACCACATAAGGAACCTGATAACGCAGTTTCTGCTGTTCCTCTGTCAAGTGATTCCAGGACATCCCGTTCTTTGCAAGAACCGTAGATGCAACGGCATCACTCGGCTGATGATCTCCGAAAAAAACGATCACTGTTTTTTCATCTGCCTCTTCAAAATAGGAAATCAGATGTTCTAACGCGGAATCGGAAAGTTTTACCAGGGATAAATACTGCTGCAGTGAAAAATTTGTAGAATCTTTCACCGAGATATCCGGTGTAAAATTGCCGTACTGATCCTGATATCCACCGTGATTTTGCATGGTCACATTAAACACAAACAGCGGCGCATCCTTTTCCTTATTTTCATAAAATTCAATAATCTTATCCACGCAGCTCTCATCGCTGATATACTGTCTGACATACTGCGGATTCACATAATCATCTTTAAACACGCTCTCATTAAATCCCAGCATCGGATAGACCGTATCGCGTTCCCATCCGCCGGCATTGTAAGGATGTGTCGCAATGGTCTGATATCCTAAAGTCTTCAGATAATCCGGAAGTGCCTTCAAATCTCCATTGATGTACTGCTGATACGGGATGCTCCCCTGCGGGAGGAATGCCATTGTATTGCCGGTCAGAAATTCAAACTCTGTATTCGCGGTATTTCCACCGCAGACAGATACGTTTAACATTCCCGTAACCGTATTTTTCTCCCCCTGCTCTAAGCTGTGGATAAACGGCATGTAATCCTCGTTGGTTTCAAAATCACCTAACACGGACAGATCCGAAAATGACTCATTCATCATTACAATGATATTCGGAAGATCTTCCTCCTTTTGTGTATCGTCTTCTTCTGCCTTAGAGCCTGATTTCTCCGACATTGCACCGTCCTCCCCGTAGGAATCAAGCACCGCCTGTGCCTCAGCGGCGCTGTAATGCTCCGGTTTGTCGATCGACATATAGGCAAGATTCATGACAAATGTGACTGCCATACCATCCACATCCGTCATGTAGACCGGCGTGAACAGTTTATTGTAAAGTCTGTGGCTGTTCTGAAAGTTCTCCTGCTGCAGTGTTCCCGCAAACAATGAAAGAACCACAGCCACCAGCGCTGCCGGAATCAGCCGTTTCCAGAATACCAAACATGTCACTTTTACTTTTATAAAACGAAATAATACGATTGCTGCAAAAAATACCAGTGTCACAACGACCATGCGCGTATCCGGCATAAAATCATAATTATCTGCAACGCTCACAGCCGTTTTCCAGGAAAAAATATCCCACGGCACGATCGGATTCGTCCGGAAACGCACCACATAACTGTTCGCAATTCCATAAATCATTGCTGCAATGTATACGATCCGGTGCGCAGCCTTTAATTTTCCCGTCAGCACAAACAGGAAAACTGTTACCAGTTCAAACAGCACGATATTAAAAAACTGTGCCCACGGACGTACCACTGCAAATGGATTGTGCGAATAACACTCCATCAGATAAAAACAAACTGCCGGCGGTAAAATGACAAGCAGTAATGTAACAATCCCACTCCCTGTCTTTTTTAAGATATCTGTTTTCCTGTCCGTCTGTTTTGCCCTGTCCGCCTTTCTCTGATTTCTCTGCTCCTTTAATTTTTCAAAAAAACCTTTCGGTTTTGTATTTTTTCTTTTTCTGCTCGCATTCATATCAAACCTCACTTCAAAGGGAGAATCTACTTTCCCCGGATCTTTAGCCGAATGATATTTTAGCACATTACTCATACAAATAACATCCGTTCGTAAAAAATTCATAAATTCCTAAATATTACTGGTTACTGTTCACTCGTACCTCGTTCCAGTAACGGATTTTGCCGATGCTTCGCATTCCAAATCGGCAAAATCTGCTGCCACCACTGTATCATACGGCATTTTCAGTTCAGAAAATGCCTGCCTGTGAACAGTAACTATTACTGCGTATTTTCCCTGAATCTAAATTTGTATGTCTGGATTTTTGCATGTTATGTCGAATCCGGCAGTTATTTTGACGCTTTATGTTAATAAAGTAACAATGTTTCTCCACAGACGTCTTTATTGTCTTGACATTTCAGGGAATATTTTTTAACATAAAACATATATGATGTATCGATTTGAATGGTGTAAAAAGGAAGATGAATATGAATAGCGAAGCTGAAATCACCCGTCTGGCAAAAGAAAATGAAACATTCCAAAAAATCATCGAGACACAGCAACATACGATCAATCTTCTCATTGATCATTTTATTTCCGGTCAGAAAGAAAAAGAGCCAGAAAAGAATTAAGTTATCACTTAAACTTTTCTGGCATAAAAAAGAGCTGCTGACGGGAATCGGACCCGTGACCTCCGCACTACCAATGCGACGCTCTACCGACTGAGCCACAGCAGCATCATGTTTTCTCAACACCTGTATTACTATACAATAGGATCGTCCGATTGTCAAGCATAAAATCCAAGAAATTTTTGTAATTTTTCAAAATATTTATACTTATTCAACATTTCCGGCGGTTTGAAATAACTTTAACCACCTGACAACACCCCCGGATGCGTACAAAATACGCATCCAGGGGTGCTGTTCTTCGGGTCTTCTGGCTACCTGGTGTTCCGCCACCACATCCGTTATGTTCTTCCCGTTTTCGCTTCAACCAGCCTCTCCTTCTTTACATCCGATTCATAATCTTGATGTGTGACTTAAAAAGAGAATAATATTTCATTCCCTTATCCTTGCCATAATGTCCCTGCAATGCTGCTCTTAATGAATTAAGGTTCTTTCTCTTTGTATTTGCTTTATACAAAAACGAAGAAAAATCTTCCGGACAGTCCATTTTCGGATCACTGTAAGCAAATACCGTCTGACAGTAAACATCAAACTTCTCTTCCTCACTGATCGCAGTCTGATTTACACGACAGATTGCATACGCAGAACTGTTTTTTGCCTCCTGATAAAGTTCTTTTCCAATATCTTCACCAAAGAACAATACCAGCGCATTGTGAAAATCTGCAAGCCGATCCTTACTGATGCAGGTAAGCAGACTGCGAATGACATCGTCCTGTTCCTGTGAGATCTCTGTCTTTTCAACTGCTTCCTTACGCGGATCTGTAAATGGCAGTTTCTGATCCGCATTTACAGTTTCATCCGGCCTCATGATTTCATCCGGTATCTCCATCTGGATTTCTCCCGGTTCTGACTGTTCATCTGTTCCTGCAGTTTTTTCCGTCTGTGCCGTTTCTTTTATTTTTGCTGTTTCCATCTGCTCTAGAGTTTCCTCTGGTTCTGCCATTTTATCCGGTTTTCCGGCTTCACCCGGTTCTGCTGTCTCATCCGGTTTTCCGGCTTTTCCCTGCTCCAACACTCCGGTCAGTTCTGCAGTCTCCATCATTTCTGAGGCTTCATTCAGTTTTGAGACTTCATTTAACTCTGAAACTCCATTCAGCTTTTCGGCCTCACCCGGCTCTTCGCTTTTATCCGTTTCTGTCATCTCATTCATCTTTGCTGTCACAATCTCAGCTTCATCTGCCAGACTTCCAGCCACGTCCCCGGCGTTCTTCTCCTCCGCTTCAAAGAAAATTTCTCTTTCTCCATTCGTCTTTGCTTTTTGCTGCAGTCTGCGGTTTAATTCCTTTCCGCTCAAACGCTGCACCGGCATGTTACGCTGTTTCCAGTAGCGTACGGCTGCATCAAATCCGGTATCATTTGAAACGATCACATAGCTGTTTTCCTGATTCTCACACAACAAGTATCCAAGCTGTGTAACAAGCTGGAAATCCAGTGCATTGCTTCCCTCAAAACATTTTATAAACTCTGCTTCTTTCTCCGTCTCCTTCAGTAACCTCACATTTTCGTAATTCATATGCGGACTTTTCTGCGTATAAAATACGATCACTTCCTCATCGGGCTGTGATGCTACCAGTAACGGCACCCATATATCGCCTACATTCTCACTGTCAACCAAATATATTCTTTTCATCTGATCACCGGCTGATTGAAACAGTTTTATTATAACATAAGACGGAATGAAGCCTCCACTCTTTTTTACAAAATATCAATATATTCTCCTGCAAGCGCTTTGTTCATACTGCGCACTGCACAGAATTTTCCACACATACTACAAGTATCGCTGTGGTCATCCTCCGGTTTTCTGCTGTCGCGAATTGCTTTTGCAGTTTCTGGATCTAGCGCACACTCAAATTGAGCATCCCAATCTAGATTTTTTCTTGCATCAGCCATCTTATCATCGATCTCTCTCGCACCACGGACGCCTTTTGCGATGTCTGCAGCGTGTGCCGCGATCTTTGATGCAATGATTCCCTGTTTTACATCCTCCACATTTGGAAGTGCCAAGTGTTCTGCCGGTGTGACATAGCATAAAAATGCTGCTCCGTTTTGTGCGGCAATCGCCCCGCCGATTGCGGATGTGATATGGTCATATCCCGGTGCGATATCAGTGACAAGTGGTCCTAACACATAAAATGGTGCTCCCATGCAGATGCTTTGCTGGATCTTCATATTTGCTGCGATCTGATCCATCGGCATATGTCCCGGTCCTTCTACCATGACCTGTACATCTTTCTCCCATGCGCGTTTTGTCAGCTCTCCAAGTCTTACTAACTCTTCGATCTGACAGACATCGGATGCATCTGCGAGACATCCCGGACGGCAGGCATCTCCTAAACTGATTGTCACATCATACTCTTCGCAGATATCCAAAAGTTCATCATATCTCTCATAAAATGGATTTTCATTTCCGGTTAATTCCATCCATGCAAAAATAATGGAACCGCCGCGGGATACAATATTGGTGTGACGCAGATTCTGTTTAAAACGGTCTGCTGTGGCACGGTTAATTCCACAGTGAATGGTCATAAAATCAACACCGTCTTTGGCGTGCATTTTTACAACTTCCATCCACTCATCGGAAGTAATGTCTTTTAATGCTTTGTTATAGTAAACAACGGCATCATAAATCGGCACGGTACCAATAACAGCCGGACATTCACTTGTCAGTTTACGGCGGAATTTCTGTGTATCACCAAATGAACTCAAGTCCATAATTGCCTCAGCACCCATATCGACAGCCGACTGGACTTTCTTCATCTCCACATCCAAATCAAGACAATCCTTACTCGTTCCAAGATTAACATTGATTTTTGTTTTCAAACGGGAACCGATTCCATAAGCTTTTAAGCATTTGTGATTTTTATTGGCAGGAATCGCAACCTGTCCTTTTGCAACTAATTCGCGAAGTTCTTCCACATCGAAATTTTCATAAGCGCTGACCCGCTCCATCTCCGGTGTGATAATTCCTTTTCTCGCTGCATCCATCTGTGTCGTATAATTACTCATTCTTATCCTCCATTCAAAAAAAAGAAGACCACAAATGTGGTCCTCCATAGATTCTTCCTCCGTTGGCATTACCCACATCAGGTTTCGGGTCGAAGGTGTCACCTTCCTCTCAGCCTGTCTGCAAGCTCCCCGGATTTATTGACATACCGCTATTATAGCTCATGTTGCTCCTCTTGTAAACAAGATTCTTCCAAAAGATGAAAGAGAGCAATCTTATAAATCAAAACAATGCGGATGTCACGGTCACAGTACCGGTTTTTCACAAATTCACACGTCTTATACAAAAAAATAAGTCCGGCGGTCACTGCTGTTATGGCAAACACCACCGCAGGAAGCTGTAAAAAAACAAGCGTAAGCACCGTAACTACAAAACCAGTCACAATATAGATAAAGTTGCGGCTGATTCCAATTGACTGCTGCACGGTGTCCAAAAGTCCTTTTAACGCCAAATCCAGTTCTTCTTCCGACGAATGACTCAATTTCTCATAAATATCGCAAAACACGTCCATACTTTGTTTTCTCTTTAATTTATCGGCATAGCACGCATACCGTTCTTTTCCAAATTCTCTTTGAATCAATTTTCCCAATACACTTTTCACCATTCACTCTCCTTTAGTAAAATCAAAGCTGCCTTTTTATCCTATAGTATTCAACCATATCTTGTTTCGTTATTCCCACAAAAAAGAATTACCGTAAATTTCCCATGTTAACAAAACGTTTACATTTTCGCAAAACTATCCTAACATCTAACCCCTATACTAACGATTGTAACATGAATTTGCTTACAAGATTCTTTTTTTCATAAATTGTTTTGGTGTTTTTAAACCAAACTTTCTCCTCTTTTTAATGCAGAAAGGAAGATGGTTCCCCGCCATCTTCCTTTTTGTTATGCAAAACCGACAAACACCATCACTTATCAGATTAGAAAGCTTAGCATTTGCCGGTCGTAAGTATTTCCTAACTAAAAGAAAAATTTATACATTGTTTCGGATTCAAAGGTTTCGCCTGCCTTAATCACGCATGGCGTAAAGGACTTAACATTGATGGAGTTCGGGAAAAACTGCGTTTCAAAGCAGATACCGGTTCTCTTTGTATAAGTTTGTCCATCTTTTCCTTTCTCATTCTCAATAAAGTTTCCGGAATAAAGCTGCATGCCCGGAAGGTCTGTATACACTTCCATTGTTCTGCCACTTTCCTTTTCTGTCACTTCTGCTACTTTTGCAAAAGTTCCTTCCGGCTTATCCAAAACATAGTTGTGGTCGTAACCGCCTGCCAAAACAATCGGTGGATAATCAGAATCAATATCATCGCCTACACATCTTGGCTTTCTGAAATCCATTGGTGTGTCAGTCACATCTACAATTGTTCCATCCGGAATCAAATCATCACTTGTCGCCGTAAAGCCATTTGCTTTTATCGTCACAATGTGGTCCGTAATTTGTCCGCCCTTGTGACCTTTCAAGTTAAAGTAACTATGATTTGTTAAGTTACAAAGTGTGTTTTTGTCTGATTTTGTCACATAATGCAATTTTAATTCATTGTCATCTGTCAACGTATAGGTCAGACTCACATCAAGATTTCCCGGATATCCCTGCTCTCCATCCGGACTTACACGGGTAAATGTGACACTGTTGTCACCAACTGCTGCCTGGTACATAACATGATGATAGCCCGGTGTGCCGCCATGCAGATTATTCTTTCCATCATTTTTTTCAAGCTCATACGTTACACCGTCTAACTCAAATTTGGCATCGCCGATGCGGATTCCATGACGTCCGATGAACGCGCCGAAAAAGCATCCATTCACTTCATAACCGGCAACGTTATCAAATCCAAGAACAATATCTTCCACATTGCCGTTTTTATCCGGTACCATCAAAGACACTAAGTTTGCACCATAATCAATGACGCTTACCGATACGTTATTCTTGTTTGTGATAGTGTAAAGAGTTACCTCTTCTCCATTCTTTGTTGTTCCAAAACTTTTTTGTGCTACACTCATTCTGCCTGTTCCTCCTTTTCTTCAACCATAATACCTAATTCATCTAACTGCTTTGCATCCACCGGACTTGGTGCATTTGTCATCAGACAAGAAGCATCTTTTACCTTCGGGAATGCAATTACTTCACGAATACTGTCTTCTTTTGCCATCAGCATAACCAGACGATCCAGACCATAGGCCAGTCCTGCATGAGGTGGAACGCCGTATTTGAAGGCATCTAACAAAAATCCGAACTGCTCATACGCATCTTCTTTGGAGAAATTTAACGCTTCAAACATCTTCTCCTGAATATCGTTCTGGTGGATTCGGATAGAACCTCCACCGATTTCCGTACCATTCAATACAATGTCATAAGCCTGTGCACGAACACGTCCCGGATCACTTTCCAGATATGGAATATCCTCCTCCATCGGCATTGTAAACGGATGGTGCATTGCCTGGAAACGGCCCAATTCCTCATTGAACTCAAGAAGCGGAAACTCCGTTACCCAGAGGAACTTAAATTCATTTTTGTCAAGCAAATCCATCTGTTTCGCAAGCTCCAGACGAAGATTTCCAAGCACATCCCATACAACTTTATTTTTATCCGCTGCAAACAACAGTAAATCGCCCGGCTCACCAGCCATTGCCTCTACTAAGTTTTTCAATTCCTCCTCTGTCATGAATTTTGCAAAAGAAGATTTATAGCTGCCATCCTCATTGATGCACAGATAAGCAAGTCCTTTTGCTCCAAAATCCTTTGCAAAGTCAACTAATTTATCAATCTTCTTACGTGGCATAGCGCCCTGTCCCTTCGCATTAATACCACGCACGGAACCGCCATTTTCAATGGCACCGGTAAATACGCCAAAACCACAATTTTTAACAACTTCTGTCACATCATTAAGTTCCATGCCAAAGCGGGTATCCGGCTTATCCGAACCAAAACGGTCCATTGCTTCCTGCCAGGTCATACGTGGAATTGGGAGCGGAACATCTACATCAATCAGAGCAAACATTTTCTGTAATAATCTCTCATTGACATCTAAAACATCGTCCACATCAACAAATGATAATTCCATATCAATCTGCGTGAACTCCGGCTGTCTGTCTGCACGCAAATCCTCATCGCGGAAACATTTTGCAATCTGGAAATAACGGTCGAAACCGGAACACATAAGGAGCTGTTTTAACACCTGCGGACTCTGTGGCAGTGCATAAAAACTGCCCGGATGCACACGGCTTGGCACAAGATAATCACGTGCTCCCTCCGGTGTGCTCTTAATCAAAATCGGTGTTTCAATCTCCAAAAATCCTTCATCTGCCAAAAATTGGCGTGCGACCATAGCAACTTTACTGCGCAAAATCAGATTACGCTGCAAATCCGGACGACGCAAATCAAGATAACGATATTTCAAACGAAGTTCGTCTTTTGTTTTTGAATTCTCCTCAATTGGGAATGGTGGTGTTTCCGATTCCGAAAGAATCCGGATATCGGTGGCAACCACTTCAATCTCACCGGTTTTCAAATTCTCATTAACTGCACCGGAACGCTTTGTAACAGTTCCTGTAACAGCCACAACAAACTCACTTCTTAATTTTGCTGCTTTTTCAAACCCTTCTTTTCCAACATTGCTTTCTTCGAAAATAAGCTGGATAATACCGGAACGGTCTCTTAAATCCACAAAGACAATTCCGCCTTTGTTACGACTTTTCTGAACCCATCCCATCACGGTAACGGTTTGAGAAATATTTTCTGTTGTTAATTCCGCGCATCGGCATGTGCGCTTTAATCCTGTCATTGACTCTGCCATAATAACCTCCATAGATAACCCGATTGTATCGGTTTGTTTTGCTAATTAATCTGCGTAAATCATTTCAATCTCTTCATAGCCATCTGCCATGAGCTGTTCCTTCTGGAATTTTTTGTTCTTTTTCATAATATTAATAGCAACAATAATTCCTTTTTCTCTTTCGGCTTTTGCCTTTTCGATTACTTCTGCGATTACATCCGCAGATGCTTTTTTATCAATCAAATAGGCTTTTTTCTGAGCTGCCGACGGCACTTTGTAATCACGCTCTAAAAGCAGCATAACAATACGCTCAAATCCAATGGAAAATCCACATGCACATGTGTTATTTCCGGTGAACTTTCCAATCATTTCATCGTAACGTCCGCCGCCACCGACAGAACCGCCAAACTCATCCATCGCAATTTCAAAAATTGGTCCGGTATAATAACTCATGCCACGGACAAGTGTCGGGTCAAAAACAATTTTAAAGTTTGCTGTCTTGACTTTTTCCACTGTAGAAATAATGGTCTCCAAATCTTCGGCAGATCCCTCTTCCAAAAACTCGCCAAGCGTATCTTTCATATAGCGTACGCCCTCAATATCACTTGTTACTGTCTCAAATAAAGTCTTACATTTTTGTACGGATTCACTGGCATAACCGGCCTCTAAAAGTTCTGCCACAACGCCGTCCATGCCAATCTTGTCCATCTTATCAAGAATGATAAACACTTCATCGTATTCTTCTTCCGGGAATCCGCAGAATGCAGCCATTCCTTTTAAGATTTTACGATTGTTAATGCGGATGGTAAAGTTTTCAAAATCCAGTTTACCAAGCAGCGTCGTCGTTGCGAGAATCAATTCAATTTCCGCTAAGTTTGACGGCTCGCCTAAAATATCAATATCACACTGCATAAACTGACGGTAACGTCCACGCTGTGGTCTGTCGGCACGCCATACATTTCCCATCTGAAGTGCCTTAAACGGCGATGGCAGGTTGTTGGCATTGTTTGAATAATATCTTGAAAGTGGCACTGTAAGGTCGTAGCGCATTCCAAAGTCTACTACATCCGATTCTTCCTTTGCTGTCTCCAGATTCAGCTTCTCGCCTCTCTTCATTACCTTGAAGATTAGCTTCTCATTTTCTCCGCCCTGCTTGCTTGTGAGATTTGCTATATTCTCCATGCATGGTGTCTCTATCGGTGTAAATCCGAAGCTTCTGTATGTATCCTTGATCACACTTGTCACATAATCACGGATTTCCATCTCTGCAGGTAATATATCCTTCATGCCGTTGACCGGCTTTTTACTTAATGCC
>ERZ780025.570-NODE-570-length-13952-cov-6.640354_pt1 | contig 13952 bp, 12 predicted proteins | sample MGYA00511862_ERZ780025 | MGnify/ENA primary metagenome ERZ780025 (study PRJEB29588, sample SAMEA2156186) | human gut metagenome | biome: human gut; feature: human-associated habitat; material: faeces | place: Denmark | collected 2008/2010 ...
ACCGCTCTTCCAACTCCGCCGGTGACAGCTCCAGCGGGTAGGCCGACATGTTCCGGAAAATGATGTTCGCATTCTGTCCGTCATGCTCTACATTCAGATAGACACGGCTTCCTGCCTGGGCATATTTGTAAATATTGTTTAACAGATTGTCGAACACCCTCCACAGATGTCTGCCATCCGCCATGACCTTCACGGTCTCCTCCGGCTGTTTTACGATAGTCTCCAGCTTTTTTTCAGAAAAGCGCTGCTCGTATTCCCCCACCGCCTGTGACAACAATACCGACACATCGCAGACCTCCGGATGGACTTCCAGATTGCCGGTGGTAGCTTTGGATGCCTCCAACAGATCATCCAGCAGCTTTTTCAACTTCTGGGACTGACGCAGCAGGACCTCGGCATACTCCGATATATGCTGTTCTCTCTCCTGTGCAGTCTCTGTACCGGCACCGTCTCCGGTATCCTTCACATCACCGGACACTTCTTTTCCGATGAGATCCGCATAATTGATAATGGAAGTCAGCGGGGTCTTTATGTCATGGGACACATTCGTGATCAGCTCCGTCTTCAGATGTTCACTCTTCATCCTCTGTTCCACGGCTGCGGAAATTCCCTCGCCGATGCTGTTCAGATTCTCTCCGTGCTCCTTGAAGGACAATACCATATGGGAGGTATCCAGCTTATAATTCAGATCTCCGTCCGCCAATGCTTCACTGCCCTCCTGCAGTTCTTTGCACATCAATGCCACAAAAGTAATCGCACCGCACAGAATAAATTTCTCTATGGCCCAGAAAAAGAGTAATACAACTCTATCATTATAAAACAGTATTAAACCGAAAAACTCTGCCACGCAGACTGCAAGGCACAAAAGTGCTGTTCTCCATACCATAGGAATCCCACGGATCAATTTCACAATACCGCGGAAAACTCTCTTGCAGAATCTTCCGAAGAACCGGAACACTCTATACAGGATCGTATTCTGCCACCATTTTCCCATTTTCAGGCGGATGGCCAGCTCCATGAAGTACAGGGTGCACCATATCACCTCTGCCGCAAACAGTACTACCAGCACGATCAGATTGATCATACCTGGGTTCATACCGATCCATCCAAAAGCCAGGTACAGACCGGTAAAAGCTCCAACGGCAACGACCACTGTATACACATCCAGGTGGATCTCATGGATCGCACTGGGAGTAATCCCCTCCCTGCCATTCTTATGTCCGGCACTGCACAACAGGAAGATAAAGCATAATAATGCCAGTATCGTTCCCGTACAGCATATCACAGGGATCACATTTCGGTTATCATAAAGCTGCTCTGCCTGATGATAGATCAGGGCATATTCATCTTCCTTCGGCAGGCTGGGATTCGCTGTCAGGGTAACCACAATACGCTTGTTACGCTCTGCCAATGTTTCCTCTGCAGCCTCTTCCTGCAGCCGTTCTGTCTCACTTAAGGCATCCTCGATCATCCATTTTGCATATTGTTCCGCCCGTTCAACCGGCACATAAATCTCTCCACCTAAGGATACGCTGTCCCCCAGATCCAGATATTTCTCCAGATTACCGGAGGAAAGGGCTTCCTGCTCCGCTGCCGTCATGCTTTCCACATCAGACCCGGTATTGACAGATGGTTCAAGCTCCATGATATCAGAGCTTTCAGTGCTTCCATAACTTTCATAGCCATCATAGGCAGAGGAAGTTTCTGTGTTGATATAGGTGTTATCATTCCTATGCTGCACCTGGGACTCCAGCCGGTAAGTCAGATCATTTGTCTTGTCTACATAATCCTCGTTCTTCCATTCTCCCAGGAATTCATCCGTATCCAGATCGTAGCTCTCCACCTTTACCCAGATGTTCCGCTGCCTGCAATAAGCTTCCATGGTCTGCAAGCTCTCATTCTCATACCAGTCGCGTATCCGATACAGATCCTGATTGCCCTGCCGGTACAACAGCTGATCATGGATAAACATCATTTTACCGGAGGAATACGCTCCACTGTCTGCAAGCATGCAGGTACCATAGAGTCCCAACACCCCCACAATTGCGGCTGCGATCATCAGAACAAATGCCACGACCTTTGCCAATGTGCTGCCCAACAGACTGTTTCCCTGTGCCGGCGCATTCTTTTTTTTCTCGGCTTTTTCTCTTTTTTTCCGTTCCCTTTTATTCTCTGACAAAGCTGTTTCTACCATCGTACTCACTGTATTTTCCACCGGATTATCCACTCTGTCCTGTTCTGTGTTCCTGCTGTTTTCTTCCCTGTTATCCATATTCCTGTCTCCTTACTTCCCAGAGCAGCTCCGCGCTCCTGCCTGCTCTTATCCCTGCTTCTCACACTTGTAGCCCTGTCCCCAGACCACCTTCAGATATCTGGGTTCCGCCGGGTTGATCTCTAACTTTTCCCGCAGATGCCGGATATGGACTGCCACGGTATTCTCGCTGCCAAGTGGCAGATCATTCCAGATCTTCGAATAAATCTCTCTCGGAGAAAATACCTGCCCCGGATTCTGCATCAGCAGCTTTAAAATATCATATTCCGTAGGAGTCAATGCTACCGGCTCGCCATCCAGCGTCACCCGTTTCTCCTTGTCATCCAGTTCAATCCCTCCGACTCTGATCACATCCGGCCGCACACTTCCGCCACCCAGCTGCATATAACGCCGCAGCTGTGATTTCACCCTGGCAGATACCTCGATGGGATTAAACGGCTTCGTGATATAGTCATCCGCTCCTACCGTAAGTCCCAGCACTTTGTCGGAATCCTCACCCTTGGCTGTCAGCAGGATCACCGGAACATTACTCTTCTCCCGGATCCTTATCATCGCCTGTATGCCGTCCAGCTTCGGCATCATAATATCCATCAGTACCAGATGCACCTCATTCGTCTCTACCATATGTACGGCTTCCTCACCGTCAAAAGCCTCTAAAAAATGGTAATTGCTGTCATTCAAGTATATCTTTAACGCGTTTACGATATCCTTCTCATCATCACAGATCAATATATTGTACATACTCTCCCTCATTTCTGTGCCGGTGGCTGCAGCCCGGACACTTCCTGCGCAAGGAGTCCTTACGCTGACGGGCATCTGCTTTGTCCACAGATGTCCCGTCGATGAATTTATTGTAACAGATTAACGATTAATAAAAAACAGGAAAAACCTTTAAGACTTTATTAAGATGACTTTACATAAAACACCCTCTGCCATGCCCAGCAGGGCAAAGACAAAGGGTGTGGATAATACATGTTGAAAAGTAAACAGGGAACAGATCAGGTAGCCGGTCAGTCCCAGGAAAACAGCAAGGCACTCCGGGCTTTGGGAAAGTTTTTTTCGCAGATCCGTAAGGGTTGTGATAAAAATACCAATGTAGGCGGTCACGCCAAAGAATCCCTGTTCGACCAATAGGGTGAGCCATTCGTTGTGGGCGTTGGAATAGATGTTGTTGTCCAAAAGACCTTTGTTGATCCAGTCCATGGCATCGCTGCCCCATTGATAGAGCATATGGTAATAGCTTCCGGGACCGGTGCCGAAGAATTTGTATAGCGCTCCTTCTTTTCCATAGGTTAGTAATGTGACCTTCCACAGGGCCAATCGCCCGTCGGCAGCCTCAGACACCATTTCATTTCCAACGATTCCTCCAAGAAGACATCCCAAAAGCACTCCCGAACATATCATCACCGCTCCGGCAACAACAACGATCCGGTATATTTTGCCGCTTTCCAGAAAATCTTTTTGCTGTTGCCTTTCGCGTATTCGCAGGATCAGGTACAACACCGCTTCCGCACCAAATACAATATACCATACCGTGGTAAAAAAGAGCCTCTTTTCGACATCCCCCGCTATCACCAGTCCGGTCAGATGCAACAACAAGAACAATCGGACCATAAATATCGAAAGCGGCAAAAGCATCAGAATCTCCAATGCCCTCAGCAGCCGGCTTCTCTGCCGCAGAGAAACAAGGAACAAAAGTAGGCTTAATCCACAGGCTGCCATTATAGCCGTGGTACTATTGGAGGTAATAGCCGATGCCAAAAAAAGAAAGCTTCCAAGCATCCCCAACACTCTGCCCTGTCGTTTTCCCATATAAGCAGCTGCCAGAGAGATACCTGCCGTCACACTGATATAGCCTGCATACCAGTTGTTGTTACCGATGGTGGACAACAGCTGGGTCCGGTTCCATTCTCCGTTTTCCATTCCCCGGAAAGTTCCCAGTACATCGATGTCCAGGCGGTTCAACAGTCCGATAAATGTCACAATCCCTGCCGTGATCCCGGCAATCCACCAGATACTTCTGCTGCCGTCATAATACCGGGATACCGCAAAATAGATCCCTACCAACAATCCCTGGGTCACTAGCCCCATATACCAGCCGGGATACCCTAAAAGGACATCCTCCCTGCAGGGACTGATTCCATAAGAAAAAATTGCAGATGCCAGATATAACAGCATAAACACATCTGTTTTCTTCCACATCCGTTTTGGCTTCCGTTCTCCACGGATCTTCTGCCACAGCACTGCCAGCACCACAAATACTCCCATTACCAGCGTGGTGTTCCGGAAAAACAAATACTTTGCGTTTCCGATCATCACCAACTTATTCTGCATATACAACGGTAATCCGGCAAAAAGGATCACCAGATAACCATAGATCAGCATACTCAGAGTCTCTTTTTCATTTTGTTCCTGCTTCTTCATACCCTGCATTATCCTTCAAACTTAAAAACAAGGCACCCCTCAGTGACTGAAGAGTGCCTTATATTCTGTGGTTATTTCATTTCCTTACGGTTACTTATTTGCCATAACGCATCTGCAGATACAGAGGACCATACCATTCAATAGCATTATCTTCTGCCTTACCGGCAGGGATGGTTACCGTATACTCGTTGCCTTCGAAGGTGTACTCCAACTCAAGGGCTACGGTCTGCTTCTTGTACAGAGCCTGCATGATATCGTTGGGCAGAGCATTGATGTTCTTGTCTCTGCTGATCTTGACGGTAGCACCGTCCTTGGCATTAGCGATCTCGCTTGCCACATTGTCACGATATCTTCCAAATGCGTTGTCAGTACCTTCTGCTGTTGCGGTATTATTAGCTTCTGCAATAGCAAAAGTGGAGAAGTGATTTACAGTAAAGGTCAAAGTGTTTGCGGAAGCATTGTAAATAGGCTTGATTTCTTCCAGTCCACCATTTACAAAGTGGAAAATCACTGCCTTATTACCATCTACACCTGCAGGAGTCTCAATGGTAACTGCTACAGGGATAGGCAGAGATTTTACTGAAGAAGGACCAGCCTTCAGGCTGATTTCTACATATACGGGAGTAGAAGTTACTGCGTATGTAGAAGAAGCAATCTCAGGCGTAGCCGCTGGTGCTTCTACACTCAGTGTTGTGTCAGGAGCAACAAATGCTGCACCAACAATGCCTACAGCCTTTACAGCGCCGGAGTTAGCAAGGGTAGTATCCTTAATTCCCTTTGCCTTTTTGTATGCTGCTTCGATAGCTGCAACATCATTAACAGTATCCTGTCCTGCATTCATTGCTTCCTTCAGATCCTGAGAACCGATCTTTGTCAAAGCAGCTGCCGCATTATCTGCAGATGCCGCATCAGTAATCTTGGATGTATCAATAGCATCTACCGCATTCTTTACCTCTTCTACCGGTTTGGTGCTCGGTGTAACCACCGTATTATTCTCACTTGCTACAGATACGGTAGACAGTGCACTGCTGCCGTAAGGAATTGCAAATACTGCGAATGCAATGGCTGCGGCAATGATTAATTTCTTTTTCATTATCTCATTCCTCCTAAGTATAGTGTTATGGATTTTATTTTTACCACTATTTAGTTTACCCCCCCCCGTAATATTGTCAATACTGTTTTTCCATTTTTCGCATTTTCCATGTGCAAAAAAGCATGCCTTTCCGCCCCAAAAAACAGGCATCACAGACATGCTTTTCTACTTTGTTATTTATTTTTCTTATTCGAATGCTGTTTTAATTCTTCCAGGGCTTCCTTGAATTTCTCAGAACTCATGGTAGGGTTGGAACGGATCATGTCACGCTGGAAGAAATCTCGTAAGCTGCTGACATTCTCTCTGTCTGCCACGCTTCTGGTGTACTTCTGCCGCAACTCGGCGACCTCGTTCTTCACGCTTTCCAGATACTGGTTGGGAGATTTCTGTGCGGAAGTGCGGAAGCTCTCCAGCTTGCCCTCAATGTTGGACTTCAGATCCTCCACTCTGGTGGTAATACTTGCGGTAAAGTCTTCCTTCTTCTGTGCCAGGCTATCGCTGAAGCCTTCCTTACGATTCTCCAGATCCTCACTGGTCACAGCAATGATGACATCCAGTCTCTTCTGGATACGAAGCATATCTTCCTTGGCCTTCTCCATCTTCTCCAGTACGTCCCGCAGATCCAGGGCTGCCTTGAAGGACAACGCGAAATCAGCACCGATCAGCGCCGTCAGCAGCAGTGTCACCGGAGTGAGGATGCTGTCCGGAATGGACAATACCAAATGTTCAATGGGCTTATGGATAAACTCCGTCATCAGGATCGTCAGACCACCCCATGCCAGCGAGGACCCCAGGCAGATATGTCCCTGGAAATTGAACTTATTCTTGGAATAGTCCCAGTATCTGACTTTAAATAATGCCTCCATGGTCACGCCTGTGACATACTCCAGCACCGTGGCCCCGATACATCCGGCGATGTAGACCATCACAAGATTATCCTGGAACGGCATGGACACCACTAACATCATGATGGCACCGCTGCCGTACAGCGGCAGGAACGGTCCGCGCATGAACCCCCTATTAACTAATTTCCTGCTCTTTATGGATACATATGTGGATTCAAAACACCAACCGAAAAAGCAGTAAAAATAAAAGAAAAATAACCATTGAATCGCAGTATAATGATACACTGTTTAACCTCCTTTTGTTCTTCCGGAAATACCTCCCTACGGATATACCTCCGCCTCTATGGCAAGCTTCCCCTTCCTCGTGGCATGGGGTTCACCGCTTATGCGGAATTTACCGTAACCTCTGGCATTTACCACATCCCCCGCCTCCAGGGGCTTGGAATTATTTTCACACAGCCTGCCGTTCACATATACCTTTCCCGCCCGGAACAGCTCCAGGCAGTCACTTCTGGATTTATTATATACCTTGGAAATGACAGCATCAACACGCGGGCTTGCTACCTGAATGACCTGTCGCACCGGTTCTTCCTGCGGTACTTCTGCCGCCGCATCCACCACCTCACACCTCACGTGGGTGTGGCGGATCTGCTCCAGATTATCACAGATAAATTCCGCAATGGTATCCTGACAGAACAAAAAAGCTTCGCCCTCTCCCGGCAGGATATCGCCGATGGTGCTACGTTCAATACCCAGGTTCATCAGTGCCCCCAGATAATCCCTGTGGGACAGCTTGTCTGCAAATTTCGCGGATAGAGGTCTGATCCGGATACAGCAGATGGGAAAGGGCTGTTCATAGCCCAGCTCCGCCTCACTGCCGAAGCGAAGGATCTTCCGCTCTGCCTCTTCCCTGCCGCCGTATAAGGTGATCCCTGCGAACTTCACTTCCCGTTCCACTTGCCACAGGGCATCCTGTTCCGCCAGTCCTAAGAATCCGGTAAAGGTGTACTGGTTCTGGTTGTAGGATTTGTCTGCCAGTTCACGGATCCGGTTTTTCAGCTGTTGTATTTCTTTTTCATTTTCCACGGACATATCCGTACATCCTTCCTGCTGTTCTCACTGTTCTTCCGCAAATGTTCTCCCATACACGCTATCCCAGTGCCACATCCAACATCATCATCAACGCAAAACCAATTGCAAAGGCAATGGTTCCCAGGTTGGAATGCTCTCCCTCACTGGCTTCCGGAATGAGCTCCTCCACGACCACATAGATCATGGCACCTGCGGCAAATGCCAGCATATACGGAAGGATCGGTGTCACAATGCTTGCCAGTGCAATGGCAAGTATTGCGCCCACCGGTTCCACCGCTCCGGACAACACACCCAGCGCGAAGGATCTGCTCCGCTTGTTACCCTCACTGCGAAGGGGCAGGGAGATAATAGCTCCCTCCGGGAAATTCTGAATGGCAATACCGATAGCCAGCGTCAGGGCGCCTGCCATGGTAACCGTTCCGTCACCACTCAGCACGCCGGCAAAAATAGCACCACAAGCCGCACCCTCGGGGAAATTATGAATGGTCACGGCTAACATCAGCATAGCCGTACGGTTCAGGCTGCTCTTATGTCCCTCCGGAGCCTCACTGCCCACATGCAGATGGGGCACCAGACTATCGATGAACAACAAAAAAACAATACCGATCAAAAAGCCGGTCATTGCGGGAAGAAATGCAAGCTTTCCCATCTCTTCACACATATCCATGGCAGGTATCAGTAAAGACCACACCGAAGCTGCCACCATGACACCGGCAGCGAATCCGGTAAATATTCTCTGTATATTGCCGCCAATCTGCTTTTTCAGGAAAAAGACGCAGGCTGCCCCTGCAGTCGTCCCCAAAAAAGGAATCAGAAGACCGGCTACAATGCTCATACTCATGAAACACTCTCCTTTCTCATAGTATCTTATGTAACTTTTGCATTTTTCGTATCTTGTCCTAAAACCCGGCCAGATCATTCCCCATGACAGCATACATCAGGAAATTCACACCACACACCAGATGGTAGAAAAATACCGCGATCTCTCCGATCACGAAGATCACTTTCCAGCTCTTCCACCATTCCCGGATATTTTTCACCATAACGATCAGTGTCATCAGGAATACGAAAAACATGCCGTGCATATATCCCCAGGAAAAGTTCGCATGCATCATGCGGAAACCCTTTTCATAGAAGACTAAGAACATCAAGGTTGCTGCAATATAATTTAACCACGCAAACCAGTAATACCTGTTCTCCTTTATACTTTTCAGATCGAACAATAGATTCAGGAAAAGAACACCAATAGGCAATGCCATTCCCATAATAATACTTAAGGGAATGCTCTTAGAATAATTGCTCCATACTTTGGCAAAACCGATGGCGATCCCGGTCTCCTCCCCCATGGCATTCGTCCCGGTAAAGATCCCGGAGAACTGATATAACAGGGCTATCCCCGTGGGTATCATGGTCACGCACAGACGAAACGTATTGCGAAAGCTTTTTCCGCGGCTTACGATCAGCTGCACCAGCAGGATCAGACCGATCAGAGGCACCACCACCATAGTGAAGCTCGGTTTGGTCATGGTCGTCAGCAGGAGGCTGACTGCAAACAGCGTACAGTTCTTCCACTGAAAATCCCTCTGATATTCCGACAATACCTTTACCGTCTCAAAAAAGCAGATAATCGCAAAGGGTCTGGTTGCCAGGTAAGTGGCATTCCAGAAAGGATTCGGTGTATAAATGCCCATGCAGCGGTATGCATAATCAAAGCCGAAAAATGCCGTATTTTTGGGCGAATACAGATTCGATAGCAGAAACAGTGCAAACACAAGCAGTGTCACCACAATATCGGTCATGACCTGCTTTTTATGTGACAAAGTTTCATAATGACTGTTTTTACGGATCTCACGGTTCATATAGTACTTCGTGATGATCACTGCTGCCAGGTTAAAAAGCGCCGTGGTGACCGCCATTGCTGCCTTCGCTCCGATCAGCCATGCGGAAAGTCTGGCAGTCCAGAACAGGATCGGATAGGGGAATTCATAATTCCCCGCAATGCCCGCCACTTTATTCACATAGTCCGGCATATCTGACTGGAATCCCGGCACCTGATAGCATTCCATCCAGAACAGATATAACATGACCCCGGTATACAAAAACAGCAGGAAAAGAAATGTCACTTTTCCTGCTGTTGTCTCCCGCAGGTCGCTCTTTATGGGATTCTTTTTCATAGAGCTGATCCTTTCTAATTAAAACTGATCACGGGATCCTTGGGAGCCTTTGCCTTCTCCACGCTGATGGCATGAAGTACGGGGCCCTCTCCCTTATAGTCTGCAAAGTATTCTTTGGCAACCTTTGCTGTCACCTTGACCCATTCCTTCTGCTTCAGGTCTTTCGTGCCCGCATACTCGCAGGCATAACCTAAGAATGCCATATCCTCGGCACAGCAGGTCATTGCCATGCGTCCCGGTACGAAATAACCGTCGGGATATTCCTCGGGCTTTAATACCATGGCAAGGAACTGGATATTTTTACCCACGTAACGCTCCAGGTGATCCATGGAATCCAGATACCAGATGCCGTAGCCCTGGTTGTCCAGTACAATGGGATCCTGACTCAGATCGTAGGGCAGATCCTCCTCGAAGATCTCGTCGATCTCACCGTTGGAGTCCTCGAAGATCACATCTGCGGCAGGATTGACTGCCTTGATGTTACGCTTGTATACATTCAGATCCTGGATGCCGTCGCAACGGTTGAAAATGATCATCTCAGACTTACGGATCATCTCTGCCAACAGAGACTTCATGTTGGTATAGTACATGGGGAAGGTGGAGCCGTCGATGGTCGTGATCTGCTGTTCCACTTTCCAGTACCAGGGAAGCTTCATATTCTTGAAGTTCCACATGCCGTTATACTCGATAATGATACGGGCGGGCTTATACTGCTTCTCCAGTTCGATCAGATGATTCGGATTGAACTCCTCTTCCTCTTCGATCAGCACCACGTCCGTACGGCTTTTTTTAAGAAGTGCGGGATCGTACTCATTCTCGCCCTCTTCGCAGAGGATGAGCAGGGTCCTGCCCTTGATCTGGAAATACGGCTGTCCTAATGTAAATGTGATAAATTCTGTCTTACCGCTCTCCAGAAAACCATTTATGATATAGACCGGTTTTGTCATAATTCATACCTTTCTCTATTTATCCTACTGTTCCTGCTGCATACAAAATATGTCCTGCCAACTTACTTGCGGAACAATTCTGCCAGCTTGTCCTCGTCCAGTTTGGAACCGATGACACAGATCTTGCCGGTGACTTCCGGCTTACCGCTTCTGATGTCATGTTCTTCGGGAACATAATCGTAATATACCCAGGTTCCGTCGGGAGCAGGTACCATACCCTTAGCACGCAGGATAGCACCGTACTCTCCGCTGTCCAGAGCGGTAAGGATCTTCTCGATGTCCTCTGCGCTGTAAGTGTTGGGTGTCTCGATACCCCAGCTGGTGAACACTTCATCTGCGTGATGGTGATGATGGTGGTCATGGTCATGACAACCGCAAGTGCAATTCTCGTCATGTTCATGATGATGCTCATGGTCATGGCATCCGCAGGTGCAGTTTTCGTCATGTTCATGATGGTGCTCATGCTCGTGGTCGTGTCCGCAGCCGCATGCGTCACCGTGTACATGAGCGTGTTCATGTTCGTGCTCATGGTCGTGTCCGCAACCGCACTCGTCACTGTGTGCGTGAGCGTGTTCGTGCTCGTGATTATGCTCATGTTCATTACCACAGCATCAATCATCGCCATGCTCATGCGAATGCTCTTCATGGTCATGGTCATGATCGTGTCCGCAACCGCAGGCATCACCATGAGTATGCTTAGGCACATGCCCCATAGTTTTGTGATCATGGTCCTTGCCGCAGTGACCGCAGGTGCAGCCTTCCGGATGCTTGCTGTAGTCCTCTACGCTATTGATATGACCGTCGATGTGTCTGAAAGCTCGTACATCACCGGCACCGTTGCGGATATCCTCTAAATCTTGCTTCATTATATTTACCACCTTTCATTTCAGGTTGTCTCACTCTTCATATGAGTATCTATTCATATGTTATGTAAAAAATAATAGGAAGGGCGTCAACACCTTTCAGTAAATTCTTTGATACCTATATTATAACACAAATAATGTATGAGTCAATACTCACTCGTGAAATTAGTGATAAAAATTCCTAAGAAAAAAATGGGTACAGCATTCACTGTACCCACTATAAAAAATGATGGAGAAAATTACTTTCGGAAGTTTGACAGTTGCAAAAGTAAAAAAACGCTGAAGGCCGCATAGAGCCTATATTTTTTTGTCAAAATTCTTGTCAGTCTCTTGAGTACTTTTGCGTACTGTGTTATAATATACATATCGAGGTGATCACTATGCGGCTTAAAATAACAAAATCTAAAAACGCTCAGTCTCTATACGTCATTCGTTCAACCTACGAAAACGGTAAACATTCTTCAAAAATTGTTGAAAAACTTGGTACTTACGCTGAACTGTCCAACATACACAACGATCCAATCGCTTGGGCTAAACAATATATCCGTCAACTTAACGATAAAGAAAAAGAGGCTACAAGAAAGGTTTTACTTCAATTTTCTCAAGACAAATCTATCCCTAAAGATTTCCAGAAATCTTTCAATATTGGTTATCTCTTTTTACAATACATCTATTATATGCTCGGTTTACATAAATTAACTGCTAATATTTCTTCTAAATATAAAATCGCCTATGATTTTGATTCTATTCTTTCTCGTCTCATCTATAGCAGAATTATCTTTCCGGCCTCTAAGCTATCCACTTTTTCTGAGTCTAAAAAATTTCTTGAACAACCTGATTTTCAATTACAGCATGTTTATCGTGCTCTTGATATTATTGCTAAAGAAGACTCGTATCTGCAATCCGAGCTCTACAAAAACAGCTGCACACTTTCTAAGCGTAATGACAGCATACTATTCTATGATTGCACAAACTTCTTCTTTGAAAGCGAATCCCAGTCTGGCATTCGACAATATGGCTGTTCTAAAGAACACCGGCCTTCTCCTATTGTAGAAATGGGATTGTTTATGGATGGTGATGGTATACCTCTCGCTTTTTCTATCTTTGAAGGAAATAAAAATGAACAGCAATCTCTTATCCCATTAGAGCAACAAATTATTAAAGATTTTGCTCACTCCAAATTTGTTGTTTGCACGGATGCAGGCCTTTCTTCTTTTCAAAACCGCTGCTTTAACAACAAAGCTAATCGTGCATTTATTACTACTCAATCCATTAAAAAACTCAAATCTTATCTAAAAGAGTGGTGCCTTGACACTCATGGATGGTATGCTGAAGGTTTTAATAACGATTTCGATATAAGCTCTTTGCAAAACGATGAAACCATTATTGAGAAATATAAAAACACTATCTTTTTCAAAGAACGCTGGATTAACGAAAATGGGTTAGAACAAAAACTCATTGTAACTTTCTCTCTAAAGTATAAGTTTTACCAGCAAAACATTCGCAAAAGCCAAGTTGACCGTGCTAAACAGATTATAGCAAACGGACCTTCTAAGTTGAAAAGTAATAACCCTAATGATTGTAAACGCTTTATTACGAAAACAAGTATTACACCAGATGGAGAAATTGCTAAGAAAACTAATTTATCTCTTAATGAAGATAGAATAGAAAATGAAGCTAAATATGATGGCTTTTATGCTGTATGTACCAACCTTGATGAAAGCGCTTGTAGAATAGCTGATATTAACCGCAACCGTTGGGAAATTGAAGAGTGCTTCCGTATTATGAAAACTGACTTTGAAGCTAGACCTGTCTATCTACAGAATGATGAGCGTATAAAAGCTCATTTTATGACATGCTTTTTATCTCTCATAATTTTTCGTTATCTAGAGAAAAAACTCAACTACAAATACACTAGTAGTGAAATAATTAAAACTTTACGCTCCATGAACCTAACAGAAGTTGGACATGAAGGTTTTATTCCAAGCTACACAAGAACAGATATTACAGACCATTTGCATGAAGTTTTTAGTTTTCGTACTGATTACGAAATTCTAAGCAAGCAAACGATGAAAAAAATTTTAAAATTAACCAAGGATCCTATAAAAAGTACTCACAATTAACAAACAGAAAAAGCTCGAAAAACGCAGTAAACATGCGCTTTCCGAGCTTTTTATTCTTTTTCAACTGTCAAAGATGGGATTATATAATATTTTCAGGAAAATTTATAGTGAGGCGAGAA
>ERZ780025.573-NODE-573-length-13927-cov-2.026961_pt1 | contig 13927 bp, 11 predicted proteins | sample MGYA00511862_ERZ780025 | MGnify/ENA primary metagenome ERZ780025 (study PRJEB29588, sample SAMEA2156186) | human gut metagenome | biome: human gut; feature: human-associated habitat; material: faeces | place: Denmark | collected 2008/2010 ...
TCATTTATCATATCATTGGCAGGAGCTGCCGTGCGAGGTGACAGCTTGATGCTTAAACAAGTTGAATTGATTTCCAAGTCCCAAGGGATGCCCGATCCGGTGTGGCAGACAATGAAACCATCCGTTCGCCACAGATACTCTTTATTACAGCAAACGGACAAGTCGTCGGATGAAATCAGAAAAGAAGTTTACGCTGATGTTACCAGAACCATGTCTGCCGAACAGTTGAAAGACCTGAATACCGTACAACAACTATCTGCCCAAATAAACTTCATGACTTCACCGTGGTATCTCCACTTTATGAGATACGATCCGACTGCAAGTCTGAAAAAAATAAAGTGCCCGGTCCTCGCATTAAACGGAGAAAAAGACATTCAGGTAGATGCCGATATGAATCTGACTGCTATCAAGCAGCACATCAGCGAGAACGGAAACAAGAATGTGACAATCAAAGTCTATCCAAAACTGAACCACCTGTTTCAGACTTGTGAGAAAGGAACTTTAGCCGAATACGGACAATTGGAAGAAACAATAAATCCGGAAGTCCTGAAAGACATGACTGAGTGGATAAAGAAGCAATAAATTGACTTAAATCAAAATCGTTCATGACGAACTCATTCTGAGAGATTTTGTTTTACCTTTGCACCCCGTAAAAAATACGCTAAATAAAGAAGGTAAAAAGTAACAGGTATCAGGTTAGGTTTCGTATGAAGAAAAGTCTTATTGCATTGGCATTCGGTACCCTCGGATTGGGTATCGCCGAGTTCGTGATGATGGGTATACTGCCCGATGTAGCCAGAGATTTAAAGATTAGCATCCCTGCTGCCGGACATTTCATTTCCGCCTACGCACTAGGCGTTTGTGTCGGCGCCCCTGTATTGACATTAGCACGTAAATATCCATTAAAACATATATTGCTGGTATTAGTCACGCTGATTATGGTAGGCAATATCTGTGCGGCATTATCACCTAACTACTGGATGCTGCTTATCTCCCGCTTCATCTCCGGACTTCCTCACGGAGCCTATTTCGGGGTCGGCTCTATCGTTGCGGAAAGGCTTGCCGATAAAGGCAAGAGTTCAGAAGCTGTCTCCATCATGATAGCCGGAATGACCATCGCCAACCTGTTCGGCGTACCGCTGGGAACTTCTTTAAGCACCATGCTTTCGTGGCGGGCTACCTTCCTGCTGGTAGGACTTTGGGGAATCGTCATTCTGTATTACATCTGGCGTTGGGTTCCTCAGGTAGAAGGGCTGAAAGATACCGGTTTCAAAGGACAGTTCCGCTTTCTCAAAACTCCGGCTCCCTGGCTCATTCTGGGTGCTACGGCATTAGGTAATGGCGGCGTATTCTGCTGGTATAGCTATATCAATCCAATGCTCACTCATATCTCCGGTTTCTCTGCCGAAAGTATCACCCCGCTGATGATTCTTGCCGGATTCGGTATGGTCATGGGAAATCTGATCAGCGGACGGCTCTCCGACCGTTACACTCCCGGAAAGGTAGGAACTGCCGCACAAGCACTGATCTGCCTGATGCTATTGCTTATCTTCTTCCTCTCTCCCTACAAATGGGCGGCTGCGCTATTGATGTGCCTCTGCACCGCAGGACTGTTTGCCGTATCCAGTCCGGAACAGATATTGATTATCCGTGTAGCCAAAGGAGGCGAAATGCTCGGAGCTGCCTGTGTACAGGTAGCGTTCAATCTGGGAAATGCCATCGGAGCTTATGCAGGAGGACTGGCAGTCAGCAGCGGCTACCGTTATCCCGCCTTGACGGGTGTTCCGTTCGCACTGATCGGCTTCATCCTATTCCTGATCTTTTATAAGAAGTATCAAGCCAAATACTAAAGTAACTCCTATAAGAACGAATAACGCAATAAACAAAGCAAACAGGGAACTGCCTTTCAGTATGAAAGCATATTGACGTTTCTGCTGACAGATACATTTTCAGAAGAATGCCAGCCAGCTCTCAAAGCAATAAAACAATGTATCAATATGCAGACTATCTGCATATCCTTTCGATTATATTGGAAGATTATGCAAAAGGGTCGCTACTTAACATGCAGAACATTAATACCCAACCTGCAGAACATTAATGTCTGACATGTCAGCTAACCTTATCCAACGTGTTGGTCATATATATCCAACGTGTCAGTCAGCCTTATCCAACGCATCAAGCCTTCATATTTGACAAGATGGACATTACTTTCTAATTATTAGCATTGTAAAGATTCAGATACCGCCCTATTTATGAACAAAATACAGATTTTCATTCGCATATTTTCTCCCATTCCCGCCGTCGGGCAGGAAAACGGCATTCTGAAGAGACTAAAAATTCATTTTGTCAATTTGCTCAAAACCTTTTTCCAGCCTGTACAATTATCAGAAAAAGACAGAAAGTGCACCAAGTTTCCCTCATTAGCTCAAAAAATGATTATCTTTGCAAACTAAAATGAGCAGGCTGGCAATCAAAACTGTTTTTATCGGGAGATTAGCGCCAAATCGCTGCTCACATGATATGATTCATTGATAATAAAAGAAATAATAGATTAATATGGCATTGCAATGTGGTATTGTAGGACTACCGAACGTGGGTAAGTCGACACTTTTCAACTGTTTGTCGAATGCGAAAGCACAGGCGGCAAATTTCCCTTTCTGTACAATTGAACCCAATGTAGGTGTAATCACTGTTCCTGACGAACGTCTGAACGCACTCGCTGAATTGGTGCACCCCCAACGAATTGTTCCTACAACTGTAGAAATCGTAGATATCGCCGGACTGGTGAAAGGCGCAAGCAAAGGTGAAGGACTGGGAAACAAGTTCCTTGCCAATATCCGTGAGACAGACGCAATTATCCACGTACTCCGTTGCTTCGATGACGACAATGTGACACACGTAGACGGAAGCGTAAATCCCGTCCGCGACAAAGAAATCATTGACTACGAACTTCAATTGAAAGGCCTGGAAACCATCGAAAGCCGTATCCAGAAAGTACAGAAACAAGCACAGACGGGCGGAGACAAAGCTGCAAAGTTAGCTTACGATGTACTCGTTCAATATAAAGACGCATTGGAACAGGGAAAATCTGCACGTACAGTGACTTTTGAAACAAAAGACGAACAAAAGATTGCTCACGAACTGTTCTTATTGACCAGCAAGCCGGTAATGTATGTCTGCAATGTTGATGAAGCAAGCGCAGTAAACGGAAATAAATACGTAGATATGGTACGCGAAGCAGTAAAAGACGAGAATGCTCAAATCCTGATTGTCGCAGCCAAAACAGAAGCGGACATCGCCGAACTGGAAACGTATGAAGACCGTCAGATGTTCCTTGCCGAAGTAGGCTTGGAAGAATCGGGCGTAGCACGTCTTATCAAATCTGCTTACAAACTCCTGAATCTTGAAACATATTTCACTGCGGGTGTACAAGAAGTACGTGCCTGGACATACGAAAAAGGATGGAAAGCTCCTCAATGTGCCGGAGTGATCCACACCGATTTTGAAAAAGGCTTTATCCGTGCCGAAGTTATCAAATACGATGATTATATCAAATACGGCTCGGAAGCAGCTGTGAAAGAAGCCGGAAAACTGGGTGTGGAAGGAAAAGAATATGTGGTGCAGGATGGCGACATCATGCATTTCCGTTTCAACGTGTGATTATCGGTAACTACCGACGACTTATTAATTACTAATTCGCTAACAATATGAAATATCTCATTGCAGGAACGGGAGGTGTAGGCGGCAGTATCGCTGGATTCTTGTCGCTGGCAGGCAAAGATGTAACTTGTATTGCCCGTGGAGCTCACTTGCAGTCGATTCAAACGAACGGTTTGAAACTGAAGTCGGATTTAAAGGGTGAACATACGCTCCGAATCCCGGTTACTACGGCTGAAGAATTTAGCGGGAAAGCAGATGTGATATTTGTATGCGTGAAAGGTTATTCGGTCGATTCCATCGTAGAACTGATAAAAAGAGCAGCACACAAAGACACGGTTGTCATCCCTATTCTGAATGTATATGGCACAGGGCCGCGCATACAGAAGCTAGTTCCGGAAGTCACCGTTCTCGACGGCTGCATCTATATCGTAGGCTTCGTATCCGGCACCGGAGAAATCACCCAAATGGGAAAAATATTCCGTCTGGTATATGGTGCTCATCACGGCACGGTTGTGAAGCCCGGATTGCTGGAAGCCATCCAACAAGACTTGCAGGAAGCAGGCATAAAGGTAGACCTGTCACCGGACATCAACCGGGATACGTTTATCAAATGGTCGTTTATCTCCGCAATGGCTGTGACGGGTGCTTACTACGACGTTCCGATGGGAGAAGTGCAGAAACCGGGAAAGATACGGGATACATTTATCGGACTTTCTACGGAAAGCGCTGCCTTAGGAAAGAAACTGGGCGTCGAATTTCCCGAAGACCCAGTCAGCTACAACCTGAAAGTGATTGACAAGCTCGACCCCGAAAGTACCGCTTCTATGCAAAAAGACCTGGCACGCGGACACGACTCGGAAATACAAGGATTGCTCTTCGACATGATTGCAGCAGCCGAAGAACAGGGAATAGATATACCGACCTACCGGATGGTTGCGGAGAAATTCAAAAAATCTAATCATTAACATTAATCCAATATAGAATGAATACCATGCTATTATCCATCAACTGGAACCCGAATCCCGAACTATTCAACCTGTTCGGCATTTCTATCCGTTATTACGGATTACTGTGGGCAGTAGGAATATTCTTTGCTTATGTGGTTGTTCACTACCAGTACCGGGATAAAAAGATAGAGGAAAAGAAGTTTGACCCTCTTTTCTTTTACTGTTTCTTTGGTATTCTAATCGGTGCCCGCCTAGGACACTGCCTATTCTATGACCCGGGATACTACCTGTCTCATTTCTGGGAAATGATTCTTCCTATCAAATTCATGCCGGACGGAAACTGGAAATTTACCGGATATGAAGGACTTGCCAGCCACGGCGGTACATTAGGACTGATAATCGCCCTTTGGCTGTATTGCCGCAAGACGAAGCTCCATTATATGGACGTGCTGGATATGATTGCCGTAGCTACTCCAATCACCGCCTGCTTCATCCGCCTTGCCAACCTGATGAACTCCGAAATCATCGGCAAACCGTCTGATGTACCTTGGGCATTCGTTTTCGAGCGTGTAGATATGCAACCCCGTCATCCGGGACAGCTCTACGAAGCCATCGCTTATCTTATCCTGTTCTTCATCATGATTTACCTGTATAAGAATTACAGCAAGAAACTGCACCGTGGCTTCTTCTTCGGGCTTTGTCTGACTTATATCTTCACCTTCCGCTTTTTCATCGAATTCCTAAAAGAAAATCAGGAAGATTTTGAAAACAGCATGATGTTCAATATGGGACAATGGTTAAGCGTTCCGTTTATCATAATAGGCGTCTATTTCATGTTCTTCTATGACAAGAAGAAAAAGAAAATAGCCTAAATCAAAAAAGAGGGATTAGCGGTTCAAACATCGCTAATCCCTTTTTTTTATCAATAAAACAAATGCCATTTCCCTAATGTCAGGACAATAATCGAAAACATATCCTAAGACATTATATACATTTTCAGCTTATTTCCCCCTGACTATCTTCTTAATATCATTCAGTTTATTCAGCGCTTCAATAGGAGTAAGATTATTCACATCAAGATTCAATATCTCATCGCGAATCTGACAGAGAATCGGATCGTCCAACTGGAAGAAGCTTAACTGCATACCTCCACGATTCTCGCTCACTTCTGCCAACGGTTTACCTGCTATGCCCTGTTGGCGATTATCAGATTCAAGCTGTTTCAATATCTCATTTGCACGTTTCACAATGCTTTTCGGCATACCGGCCATCTTTGCCACATGAATACCAAAAGAGTGTTCACTACCGCCACGTTCCAGTTTACGAAGGAAGATTACTTTATTATCAACTTCTTTCACCGATACATTATAATTCTTGATGCGCTTGAAAGATTTCTCCATCTCATTCAATTCATGATAGTGCGTGGCAAATAATGTACGTGCTTTTGCTTTGGGATGTTCATGGATATACTCTACAATTGCCCAAGCAATGGAAATACCATCATAAGTAGAAGTACCACGACCCAATTCGTCAAATAATACCAGACTCCGGGAAGAAACATTATTCAGGATATCAGCCGCTTCATTCATCTCTACCATAAATGTAGATTCACCGACTGATATATTATCGCTCGCTCCTACACGGGTAAATATCTTATCAACTAAACCGATATGCGCACTTTCCGCAGGAACAAACGAGCCGATTTGAGCCAATAGCGTAATCAATGCTGTTTGGCGCAAGAGTGCCGACTTACCGGCCATGTTCGGACCTGTAATAATAATAATCTGCTGTGTATCGCTGTCCAGCATTACATCATTGGCAATATACTTCTCACCTATCGGAAGTTGTTTTTCTATTACCGGGTGACGTCCCTGACGAATATCCAGTACGTCATTATCCTCAATAATCGGACGGATATAACGATTCTCACGGGCCACATTGGCAAATGACAACAAGCAGTCCAGACGTGCAATCTGATTCGCATTAATCTGTATCTGTGGAATAAACTCCATCAATGCCTGTACTAAGTCCGTATATAGCTGCGTTTCCAGAATCAGAATCTTATCTTCCGCTCCCAAAATCTTTTCTTCATATTCCTTTAGTTCCTGCGTGATATAACGTTCCGCATTAACCAGCGTCTGTTTACGAATCCACTCTTTAGGAACTTTATCTTTGTGAACATTACGGACTTCGATATAATAACCGAATACGTTATTATAAGCCACTTTCAAGCTCGGAATACCCGTCTCTTCGCTCTCCCGCTGTTGTATCTTTAGCAGATAATCTTTTCCTGAATAGGAGATTTGCCGCAATTCATCCAAGTCTGCGTTCACACCGTCCTGAATCACTCCACCTTTATTTATCAGTAAAGGAGGATCATTTTTAATCTCTTTGGCAATCCGGTCACGAATAGAAATACAAAGATTCAACTGTTCGCCAATGCGATTCAAGCTCGCATTATCAGCTTCCATACATGCCTGTTTTATCGGCTCAATTGCTTGCAAGGCAACTTTCAACTGAACGACTTCACGAGGCGACACACGTCCTACAGCCACTTTGGAAATAATACGCTCCAAGTCGCCGATCTGCTCCAACTGCGTATCCAGCAACTCCTTTGTCTCCGGTTCACGGAAGAAATAATCCACGACCTCTTGGCGTTCTTGGATCGGTTTTACATCCTTTAGCGGGAATAGTATCCATCGGCGAAGCATACGGGAACCCATCGGCGAGATCGTCTTATCGATCACGTCCAACAAGCTTGTTCCCTCATCGTTCATCGTACCCACCAGTTCCAAGCTGCGTACCGTAAACTTATCCAAGCGGACGTATCGATCTTCCTCGATACGAGATAAAGCGGTGATATGGGAAATATGCGTGTGCTGGGTCTGGTCCAGATAATACAGAATCGCCCCGGAAGCGATAATACCTAATTTCAAGTGTTGTACGCCAAAACCCTTCAAGTTCTTCGTCTCGAAATGCTTCAACAGGCGATCCTCGGCGGCCGAGGTCGTAAAGATCCAATCATCCAGCTCAAAGATAAAGAAACGAGGACCGAAAGCCTCCTCGAAACGTTTCTTGTTTCCCCGTTCGATCAACACTTCCTTCGGGGAAAAATTATTGAGTAATTTGTCGATATAGTCAATAGAACCCTCCGCCGTCATGAACTCGCCGGTAGAGATATCCAAGAAAGAGATACCACATACCTCCTTGGCGAAATGGATAGAGGCCAAGAAATTATTCTCTTTATGATTCAGTATATTATCATTGATGGAAACACCGGGAGTCACCAATTCCGTAATTCCCCGCTTCACCAATTTCTTAGTCAATTTAGGATCTTCCAGCTGATCACAAATAGCCACACGCTTACCGGCCCGCACCAATTTCGGCAGATAAGAATCCAAGGCATGATGTGGAAATCCCGCCATCTCAACATGCTGCCCTACGCCATTCGCACGTTTGGTCTGTACGATACCCAGTATTTCCGCGCCAATCACGGCGTCCTCGCCATACATCTCGTAAAAGTCTCCAACCCGGAATAAAAGGATAGCGTCCGGATGTTTCGCTTTTATATCGAAATACTGCTTCATCAAAGGGGTTTCCACAACTTTTGCCACGATAGTAATCTTTTAAATGCGTTTACGAATTAATCCGCACAAAGGTACTATTTTTTTTCTATCCGTTTACTTTCTTATAATCCGCTAGAAAAGTAGCCAGCCCACTATCCGTTAACGGGTGTTTCAATAAGCCTTTAATGGCGGACAAAGGACAGGTAGCCACATCCGCCCCCGCCTCCACGCATTGGATGATATGCTGGGTGCTACGGATAGAAGCCGCCAATACTTGGGTATCATAATCGTAATAATCATACATTTCCACGATCTTACGTACCAGCTCTATCCCGTCGCTGGCGATGTCATCCAAACGCCCGACGAACGGCGATACATACGTAGCCCCGGCCTTAGCCGCCAATAACGCCTGACCGACAGAGAAAACCAGCGTACAATTCGTACGGATGCCTTTTCTGGTGAAATATTTTATCGCTTTAATCCCCGCTTCGATACAAGGTACTTTAACGGCTATATTAGGATGTAAAGCGGCCAACTCCTCCCCTTCTTTTATCATGCCTTCTAAGTCGGTAGCGATTACCTCGGCGCTAACATCCCCGCCCACGATCTCGCAAATTTCCAAATAGTGTTTCCGTTGATTTTCCACCCCCCGGATTCCCTCTTTCGCCATTAAGGACGGATTAGTCGTCACGCCATCCAATACTCCCAATTCATTCGCTTCCCGGATCTGGTCCAGATTCGCCGTGTCAATAAAAAACTTCATAGCTTTAAACTTTAATGTTACGTATTTGTATAACCCTTCTGATTCGCTATTAGTTCTAAATCAACCGTCTCAATCCCCAACTAATTCCATATACAAGTCGTTAAGCCGTTTGCGGAGATATAAGTTTCCAAATATCATTAAGCCAGACCTCATATCGGTTAGGCAACATAAGTTCTGGACGGAATTCCGATATAATTATCTCTTTTTAAAATACAACGGCCATAAAGTCTGTATGCGATTCGCTATATGATACGCTAATACCGGAGGAACCGCATTACCGATTACTTTATAAGCGCCTGAGGCACTTAACTCAAAACGTGTACTGTTCTTTTTATGGGAGACAAACGTATAATCCGGCGGAAACGTCTGTATCAAAGCACATTCTCGAGGAGTTAAGCGACGTTCTTGTAAACCGGCGTCTAATTCTTCCGTAATAACGCCCCCATGCTCCCGGGATAAACGACGGTATTCTATATTTCCATGATGCTCGGAACGAATCGTCGGGCCAATATTATCCAGCGCGATCTCCTTTTGACCTTGACAATGAGCTCCCATATATTTCGCCTGTGAATAATACCGCTGGGATGGATCTTCTGTCCTATCCGGTTCCTCCAATCCTACAAATACATCCCGACAAACCACCGGTGGCAATAGTTTCTTATCTTCCACGGTGCAAGCATGTGTCGGACTCGGATAAGGATCGTAAGCTTTGGGTATCTTCTACTCTTGAAGCGCTCTTAAAGCCTTAACCTTTAACGCGGACTTACGTATCCCGATAAAAATCACACGCTCTCTAGACTCCGGAACCCCATAATTGCCCGCATGTAAAACTTGAGGATCTAAAACAATATATCCATCCCCAGCCGCATGGGCGAAGTCTCTCTGAATAATACTTTTCACGTCTCCCAGATTCACCAGTCCCTTCACGTTCTCCGCGATAAATATCTTGGGTCTCGTAATATCGATCACCTGCTTCATCCAATAGTAAAGTTTACCCCTCGTCTCTTCCGAGGCCTCATCGTCCTCACGCAATTTCCCGGTATGATCCTTATTCGACTCAAACCCTAAACGTTTACCGGAGACACTGAAATCCTGGCAAGGAAAACCTCCCGTGACGACATCTATATTTTTAGGGAAGACTTTTTTCCCCGCTCGATGCTCTTTCACCAAGTCTACGATACTCTTTGTATTATAAACGTTTTTATCATATCCGAATCGATCCATATATTGAAGCCAAGCGGTTTGTGCCTCTTTCAATATATCATTCGCAAAGACCGTTCGAAAACGATTCTTCTGTAAACGAACCCAGTGTTCATCGATAACCTCTTGAACCCACGTATTTTGAGGAGATATAGACTTACGATGACATATAAAATCCCCCTCGAATCCTAAATCCATGCCCCCACATCCGGAGAACAGGGACAAGACCCGTAAGCTATCCAACGATTCAATATCCTTTCCACCTCTTTTCATTTCCGATCCTTGCTATATACTATTTTTTATCAAAAGAATCGCAAATCTACAAAAATCACGGGAAAAGCACTAGAATTTATTAGTCTTTGCTCAAAACAATCTTATGCAGGAAATTGTCCTCATAATAATCTACCATATAGATTATCGAATTATCTTCTGTCGCACATCCAGTGTATAGGCCTCTTCCTTTGGGTAACGAATAACGAGCTACCGGATTCCCATCCCAATCAAATTGCTCCAGATACAAGGGATTCGTTTCATCCGTATCTTTCTTTGATTCCCGGTAAACGGCATAGACATACTTGTCACTCGCGAAACAACTGTAATAATAGAGAGGATTATCCGGCGAAGAGGTAGTTTGTAAGGTTTTATCTCCAAATCGGCACATCTTCACATGGTTACCATCAAAGTCAAAGAAAACGATCCGGTCATGAAAGGTAAACGCAAATGCTTCTCGTTTTCTTGAAAAGCTATGCGCCAAATTTCCGATATAGAAAAACCAACCTGCTCCTTCAGCGAACAGGAAAGGTACGGTTCCCTTCACTATAGTATCATTCAAGCTTACCAATCCTATTCCCATTCCATCATTTGAACCTAGACTAACCTGCATCTTGCCATCTCCCATATATAAAGGCTTATCAGGGACTATCTTATTTTCAGGGATTTCAGCCAATTGATCATACTCCTCTAGTTTAAGGGTAGTGGACAAGCTAAAGATCCGATTATTACGTATGTTCCAGACGTAGCAAAGCTTATCGGTCTCTTCCGTGGGTATCATGCGTATATCATTGAACTCATCCGGTCCCTCGCCAAAAGGGGCTAATTGAGCAACCGTTTTATAATCGGGCAAAGAGAGTACATGCAAAAGATAGGCTCCCTCCCGCCACTCAAGGTGTTTAACGATGAGGTAGGTGCCTTTAGCCAATATTCACTTCCCGAAGCTCGATCTCCAAGTCAATCGGTATCCGCTCAATAGAACGGATCTCCCCTTTCGGGAAATCAGATTTCTCTAGCTGAATGATATTCGACTTCGGTATTTCCGGATACTCCACTCCACCAAGTTGAACTAAATTAACAACTTGAGAATTATTTGATTTCTCATGTCCACATCCTGCCAATAGCAGAATAATTACGGCAATAGCACTAAAAAAGGCAACAATACGCATATCCCTAACTATTATAATATTCTACTTTCAATCCTATTCCCCCGGTTCAAGGCCCGTGACTTACCAAATTATTCCAGAGTCAATACCTAAAGCTTTCATTTTTTTTGGCATTAGCCTTATATTGAATAGTTTGTCAAAGATAGTTGTTAATCACGAAAGAGACAATATCGCAAACAAAAAATGCAAAAAGGCCTCAATAATTATTCAAAATTTATACATCATATACAAGCAAAAGCCATGCATAGAATTATCTCTCTACACATGGCTCTTTTTCACGTACTCTTTTCTTATAGGCAGTTATTTATCTTTTTTTTGTTTTCAAAAAAAAAAATATGTGTTTTTTGGTTCCAAATAAAACATTATGTGTTTCTATATTTTATTATTCTATTATTTCAAAACAAAAGGAACATATACAGAGAGCATCAAATCCGAAAGATGTCCACGACGGCCATTAGCCGGTCCGTTATTGAAATGCTTCAAGGTATTGAAACAGCCATACTGATAAGAAAGGCCGAACTCACAATGCTTGCTTAAACGATATCCCACCTTCGCCATCACGGACAGGTCAAACACGGCTTGTGGCTGTACATAAAGCGTAGGAGCGATACCGACACCTAAATGGAATTTCTTGGTAAAACGCCAATTCCAACTAGCGGCTACGGAGATAGGCATCACAAACTCATCGAAAACATCAGCTTTCTTAGAAACATATATACCATCCTCTATACTTTCATAATAAGGAAAATACTTCGTCGTTTCCATCTTCTGAAATCCCATCGTAATATCCAAATCATAAAAGAATTTCTGTTCCGGAAGGAATCGAAAGCGATAACCGATCATACTATTTAACTTATAATCGTGCCGATAAGACCAATTTGATTCATCACCCCAAGTAGTTCGTTTCCAACTATCTTGTAAAGGAAATCCAACACCGGCACCTACTAATAAGCCATGCTCAATTTGGGCGAAAGTAGAAGTAGAAACCAATAACAGTAAAAATAAAATTTTTTTCATAAATTATCACCAGTCTTCTTTTAAACTTATTTTTGCAGTCCCTTTATTACTTTCAGGCATTTCATCTGACCAAATTTCCATTCGTCCAGAAAACTCAAATCGAGGAGGAGTTACGATTGTAACTGAGTTTCTTGGATTTTCACCAACATGCCCTAACATACCTCCTTGATCCTTAGCTAAAAGTTTATTATATACATCTGTATGTAAAAGAATTGTTACCCCATTTTTATTCTGATAATTTTTAATTGAAACATTATATACTTCAAAACCACTTCCTGACCCTGAAGCTGTAAGACGTAGTATAATCATTGTACGGTGTTTTTTCCATAAAACTTTCTTTTTTTGACTAAGATAATCAAAGCCCAATGACAAATAATTTTTATTTTCAATAGTTTGTAACTCTATAAATCTTGGAATAGCTCGAACCTTTACATAATCACCACCTGGTATTTGATATTTACTTTCAGCTAGGTTTATATCATTCTTTTCATTTGTAGCTTCATTATTACCATACAATGATATCCCTGATCCGAAATATTCCTCTAAAGCCTTATATACAGGAGCATGTGCTACACTATCTCCTATCAAAAACACCCCCCTTCTATTCACAAAAGAACTATATGTAGAACCTTTTAATTTATAATGCGCAATAAAATCTGTAGAATCATAAGGTTCAAACATGAAAACATCATCATATTTTTGTTTGAATTCTTTGATTTGATGAGCAGGCCAAGGTTGGCTAAGATCTTTCTCATAATTGTCTACAATAAGCTCCTGTTCTTGATCTGCTTCTTGCATAAGTTGCCATTGACTTACGAAACCTGCCCCCGAGAAAATATTATTTCTCTCTTCTTCTGACATATCATTCATCTCCCAAAGCATCGCATTAAAGACGGAATCATTCTTGAACTGAATACATTTATCTCCCGCATAATCTACAATTTGGAAATCTGCTTCACCAACAAAAGCCTTTGTTTGTAATCCTGTCGTTTCAGCAACATTAATCAATTCCGCATCATTACTACATGATATCATCAATAAAGTACATGCAGATGCTAAAAGCACTGTCTTTTTGTCCATACTTCTAAAATTTGAATTATTTATAAATTAAAAAAACCTTCTGCGTAGTTTTCTGAATCTGATATATAAAGTCCATAAGATCCAGAAGTACATTCATCTAATGAGATAATACTAGAAGAAACATCTTGTGTATCCACTATCTCCTCATAAACGATATTTCCATTCGCATCCACAACAGATACTCGTACCTCTCCTATATATTCTAAAAACTCCAAAGACAAAACTTTTGAAGTTTCATCTATGTCTGCTTTTATAGGT
>ERZ780025.577-NODE-577-length-13888-cov-2.290103_pt1 | contig 13888 bp, 9 predicted proteins | sample MGYA00511862_ERZ780025 | MGnify/ENA primary metagenome ERZ780025 (study PRJEB29588, sample SAMEA2156186) | human gut metagenome | biome: human gut; feature: human-associated habitat; material: faeces | place: Denmark | collected 2008/2010 ...
ACCCCCCCCACCCGCGACGGCATTGCCCCCGTGGACTGCCACGACCTGAGCGTGCGGCACTGCTGCATTATGGCGGGCGACGACGGTTTCTGCCTGAAAACGGCGGACAGAATGGGCTGCCGGAACATCCTTGCGGAGGACTTGGTCATCCAGTCGCTGGCGAGCGCCATCAAAATTGGCACGGATTCTTACGCGAAGGTGGAGAACGTCACGGTGCGGCGCTGCATCCTCAAAAATGTCAACCGATGCGGCATTGCGGTGGAAACCGTCGACGGTGCGGCGATTCGCAATTGCACCTTCGAGGATATTGACATGACGGACTGCGGCGGCCCGATGTACATGACCATCGGGCACAGAAACCGCAAAGCGCCGCAGTTTCCGGTGCGAATGGGGTCGATGGCGCACATCGTATTCCGGCGCATCGGCTATCGCGCACCGTATCTGTTCAGCCGCTGCAAAACGGTCTATGAGAGCCTGTTCATCGGCGACAGCGCGGAGAACAAAATTCGCGATGTGCTGGTGGCGGACTGCGATTTGCTGCTGCCGGGCGGATGCAGGCACGGCGTGGATGCGCCGCAGCCCATCGGGGAGAAGTACCCGGAGTACGACCGGCATGGGCTGTCCTCCGGGGCGGCGTTCACACTTCGCTTCTGCGAGGATGTGCGCTTTGAGAACAATGTCATTCAGACGGAAAGGCCGGATGTGCGTCCGCTGGTGATGATTCACGATTGCTGAAAGGAGCGGTTTTATGGCATTCAAGCCTCATGGCATCGTTGTGCCGATTGTAACGCCTGTCACGCAGGATGGCAAGTTCAACGAGAAGGCGTATCGCGATTTGATTGAGTATCTGGCAAGTAGCGGGATTCACGGCGTGTTCCCCTTCGGGACGACGGGCGAGTTCTATGCGCATGACATGGGTTTCTACCGCGAAGTGCTGGCGGTGACGAAGGACGCGGTGCGCGGGCGCATGGACATCTACGCCGGGGCGAACAATATCACCACGCGCGGCGCGGTGGAAATCGCCAAGGCGGTGGAGCAGGTCGGCGGCATTGATGCGCTGAGCGTCTTGACCCCCATGTTCGTCAGCCAGACGCAGTACGAGGTGTCCGAATACTACCGCGAAATCGCCTCCGAGACGAATCTACCGATTATTATCTACAACAACCGCCCCAAGACAAACGTCACCGTTGAACCGGCAACCGTTGCCAAGCTGGCGGAAATCGACAACATCATCGGCGTGAAGGATTCCACGGGCGACATGACGAATACGGAAGAGTATCTCCGTCTGACACGCGGAATGGACAACTTCCACGTCATGATGGGACGCGACACGCTGATTTACGCCGCGCTGTGCTACGGGGCATCGGGTGCGATTGCATCCTGCGCCAACGTTGCGCCGAAGATTGCGGTGGATATCTACGAGAAGTTCCGCGCGGGCGATGCGGCGGGTGCGCTGGATGCGCAGTTCCGCTTCTCCGCCCTGCGAATCGCAACCAACATGGGCACGTTCCCCGTTGTGCTGAAGGAAGCGCTCAAGCTCATCGGGCACGACTGCGGCGACTGCGTGAAGCCCATTCAGCCGCTGAACGACGAACAGCGCGCGCGGCTGAAAACTGTCCTCACGGACATGGGGCTGCTGTAAATTGCTTTCCCGCCTGATTCAAACAGGCTGAAAGATAGAATTGCGTAATTAAGGAGGATTTTTGATATGAAGATTGCATTCATTGGTCTGGGCATCATGGGCAAGCCGATGGCGAAGAACCTCATCAAGGCGGGTCATGAGCTGTTTGTGTTTGACCGCAATCCGGCGGCGAACGAGGAAATGAAGGCGGCGGGCGCGAATATCTGCGCTTCTTCTGCTGACACGGTGAAGAACGTTGATTTGGTCATCACCATGCTGCCGAACAGCCCGCAGGTGAAGTCCGTCATGCTGGAAGAGGACAAGCTGGCGGATGCAATGCCCAAGACGGCGGTGTTCATTGACTGCTCGTCCATCAACCCGGTTGCGTCCCGCGAAATCGCGGCGGAGCTGGAAAAGCGCGGCATTGACATGCTGGATGCGCCTGTGTCCGGCGGTCAGCCAAAGGCGATTGACGGCACGCTGTCCTTCATGGTCGGCGGCAAGGAAGAAGTGTTCAACCGTTTCAAGCCCGTTCTGGCGAGCATGGGTTCGTCCGTGGTGCTGTGCGGCGGCATCGGCGCAGGCAACGTGACCAAGCTGTGCAACCAGACCATCGTGGCGGTCAACATCGCAGTGCTGGCGGAAGCGATGCAGATGGGTCAGATGTGCGGCGTTGAGCCCCAGAAGATTTTCGAGGCGATTCGCGGCGGTCTGGCTGGTTCTACCGTCATGAACGCGAAAGCACCGATGATGATGGATCAGAACTTCGAGCCCGGCTTCCGCATTGACCTGCACATCAAGGACTTGAAGAACGTCGTTGATGCTGCGAGCGCGGTGGATGCCCCGATTCCGCTGACGCAGGCGGTGCTGGAGATGATGAAGGTGCTGCACAAGGACGGCTGCGGCGCCTGCGACCATAGCGCGCTGCTGAAGTATTACCAGAAGCTGACCGGCGAAGTGCTGCATCACTAATTCGCTGATAGATTCATTCTCGGCAGGCAGGAAAGATTGCTCCTGCCTGCCGTTTGTGGTATGATGAACCCGATGGAAGAAAGGAGAATCCGCTGATGAAAATGCTCTTTGCGTCCGATTCATTCAAGGGGTCGCTGACGGCGGTGGAAATCTGCGATTTGCTGCAAGAAGCCGCGGCTGACATTTTCCCGGATGCGGAAACGGTGTCGCTGCCTATTGCCGACGGCGGCGAAGGCACGGTGGATGCGCTGCTTTGCGCAATGGGCGGAAAACGGATGACGACGCGTGTGACCGGCCCGCTCTTTGCGCCTGTGGATGCGCAGTGGGGCTTGCTGGGCGACGGACAGACGGCGGTGCTTGAAATGGCGCAGGCGAGCGGCTTGCCATATGTGCCGGCGGCGCAGCGCGACCCGCGAAAAACAACCAGTTACGGCACGGGTGAGCTGATTGCAGAAGCAGTTCGGTGCGGCGCAAAGTCGCTGCTGATTGGCATTGGCGGAAGCGCAACGAATGACGGCGGGCTGGGGATGCTCAGCGCCTTGGGCGCGGTGTTCACAGATTGGCAGGGAAAGCCGGTTCCCCCAACAGGCGGGGCGCTGGCGGAAATCTGCCATGCGGATTTTTCCGGGCTGATGCCGGAACTTGCGGCTTGCCGCATCACCGTGTTGTGCGACGTGACGAACCCGCTGCTGGGTGCGACGGGTGCGACGTACACCTACGGTCCGCAGAAGGGCGCAACGCCGGAAATCTGCGCGAAACTGGAAGCGGGCATGAAACACTATGCGCAGGTCGTCGAAAACACCATTGGACACGGTATCGCGGATTTCCCCGGCGCGGGTGCGGCGGGTGGATTGGGCGCGGCGCTGGGCAGCGTGCTGAAGGCGACGCTGAAAAGCGGCATTGATGCGGTGCTGGAAACGGTTCGCTTTGACGAGCAGCTCAAACAGGCGGATTTGGTTGTGACGGGCGAGGGCAGAATAGACGGACAGAGCGTGCAGTTTGGCAAAGTGCCGATTGGCGTGGCACGGCGGTGCGCGAAGGCGAATGTGCCGGTGCTGTGCATTTGCGGCGGTATCGGCGCGGGCGCGGAAGGGCTGTTCGACGTTTGCGAAAGCACGATTCAGACGACGGTATCAAAACCCATGGCGCTGTCAGAAGCGATTGAAAACGCGCGGACGCTGTATCTGGATGCCGCCAAGCGCCTTTTCCGCGCTGTGCGCATCGGGCAGAAGCTGCACGTTTGACAGGTATTGACGCGCGTGATACAATAGCAGCATCAAGCTCGATCAAGGGGAGAAAACGCCATGTTGAAGCTGCTGGTTGTCACGCCGAACCCTACGGTGTATGACGCAACCGTCCGCATTGTGCAGACGACGAAGTTCGACGCCGAGGTCATCCAGACCACGTCGCGGCAGGTGGTGGAGGACGTATCCAAAGCCATGGAGGGCTGCACAGGCATTGTCGTTGCGCGCGGCAATCAGGCGCAGCTGCTCAAAAAGCATGTGGAGTACCCCGTGTCGGAGATCACCTTTTCCGGGCAGGAAATGGCGGGCTTCGTCAAACAGGCGTGCGATTTGATACCGCATAAGCATCCGAAAATCGCCTTCGTCGGCTTCCGGCATATGTATTCCGACGTGGAGAACATCGGTGCGCTGGCGAACGCGGATGTGAGGGTGTATTATGCGGGCAGCTCGGACATGGTCGCGCAGGTGACGCGGAATGCCATCCAGGACGGCGCGGAAGCCATCATCGGCAGCGAAAACGCCTGCAACTATGCCGCGGCGCAGGGGATTACGACGGTGTTCGTCGACAGCTCGGACGAGTGCATCCGCGATGCGCTCCGCCGGGCACGGCTGGCAATGGATGCCATCAAGGTGGAGCAGCGCAGGACGGCGGAGTTCTCCTCCCCGCTGAACTACTCCTTTGATGCCATTTTGAAGCTGAATCCCGACGGCGTGATTGAAATTGCAAACACGGTGGCGGAAAACGCGTTCCACTGCACACAGGCACAGCTGGTCGGCAAGCGCTTCACGGAACTGCCGGGTCTGACGCTGACCAGTGCTGTGTTCGAGTCGCTCAAGGAGCGGAAAAACCTGTATTCGCACGTCGTGATGATACAGAAGGAGCGGTATCTGCTCAATATTGCCTGCATTGATGTCAGCGGGCAGAACTTAGGCACAATTCTGTCACTGTATGCGTTTGGCTCGGTGGATGACATGCAGGAGAGCATCCGCAAAGACCATGTGCAGCAGGGCGACGCCGCAACGCGAAAATTCGGCAAGTTCATCTCCCACGCGCCGAAAATGCGCCATGCGCTGGAGAATGCCGCAATGTACGCGCAGTACGAGCTGCCGCTGCTGATTTGCGGCGAACCCGGCACGGAAAAGACGCGTCTGGCAGAGTGCATCCACAACGAGAGTCTGCGGCGCGACAAGCAGTTCATTCAGGCGGATGTGAGCACCCTGCCAATTGCGAATCAAACCGAGCTGCTTTTTGGGCGCGCGACGAGCAACGGGCTTGTATACAATGCGCATAAAGGAACGCTGTACCTGCGGCATGTGGATTTGCTTACGCCCGAAAGCCAGCATCAGCTGCTGAACGTTATTCGCTATGAGCAGTACTACGCGCCGGGGCAGTCCAAGCCGATTTGGGCGTCTATCCGTGTGATTTGCTCAACGAACCGGGATTTGCTGGCCATGGCGAAGGCAGGCGAATTTCTGCTGCCGCTGGCGGACAAACTGAACGACTACCGCATTGATTTGCCGCCCCTGCGCGAATGTCAGCAGGATTTTGCCCAGCTGGTGGAGGAAAACATTGTCTTTGCGCGTGTGCACACGCGGAAACAGGCGACCTTCACGCCCGATGCGCTGAAGCTGCTGATGAGCTACTCGTGGCCGAGCAATCAGCGGGAAATGTCAATTTTCTTCGAGAAGGCGTTTCTACTGACGCGCACCAACCGCATGGACGCGGATTTTGTGCAGCAGCTGCTGTACCCGGAACGCACGGGCAGCGCACCGCAGCAGCAAGTATTGGTCATCAGCAGCGACGAGGAGCGGGAACTGCGCTGTGCCCTCAGTGAGCATCCGAACGACCGGGACGCGGTGCTGAAGCAGCTGGGCATCAGCCGTGCGACGCTGTATCGGCGGATGAAGAAGTACGGGCTGCAGCAGGAAAAATAAAGCTGTTTTGGATTCTCCCGCGCCATCTGCCTGCACTGCTTCCGCACAGGCGTCTGGTCGTTCCGTTTGGCGCAGCACTTTTGCCGCTGACGAACTTCACGTCAGCGGCAGTTTTTTATTCAGCAGGGCGGCTTTAGGCGGCTTTACATCCGCTGTGCTGTTTGTTATAATAGAATAACCAAACAATCGGAGGGCAGCCTATGACCATCGCCATTGTGGATGATGAATTGGAGACGCGCCAGTATATGCAGGGCTTGGTGGCGCAGTATCTGGCGGAAACGGGACGCATGGCGCAGCTGGTGTTCTACCCGGACGGGGCGTCGTTTCTCGTCGGGTGCGAGCATCCGGACATTGTGCTGATGGACATTGACATGCCGGGCATGGACGGCCTTTCGACGGCGGAGCAGCTGCGGCGGAGTCACCCGGACGCTATCCTGATTTTCACCACGCGTCTCAGCCAGTGCGCCATCCGCGGCTATGAGGTGGACGCCATCGGCTTTCTGGTCAAGCCGGTGACGCTGCCGGGGCTGACTGTGAAGCTGAACAAGGCGTTCAAGCGGGTGGAGTACCGGCAGTCGAAAATTTGCCTGAAAACGAAAGACAACATCCTGTTCTTGGAGAAAAACGAGATTTACTATGCCGAGGGCAGCAATCACCATGTCATTTATCATACGGCGCAGGGCGAATTCCCCGTCCGCTCGTCCCTGCAGGAGGCAGAGGAACAGTTGGGCGCGGAATTCAGCCGAAGCTCGCATTCCTATATCGCCAATCTGGGCTTCGTGACGATGGTCGGAAAAAACGATGTGACGGTTCACGGCGAGGCGATTCCGCTGTCGCGCGCGATGCGCAGGGACTTTCTGAATGCGGTCAACCGCTATTACGGCGTGAGGTGACGAAGATGCTGACGAACTTGGCGAATTATCTGAACAATGATTTTCCATTCCATATGTTCTTCGCGGTGCAGATTCTGCTGGCGGAGGGGCTGTTCGTTGTGCGGATGAAGTCGCGGCTGCGCCCGCTGAAAATTGTGCTGCCGGTGGTGCTGTGCTACTTGGTGCTGGCATGGTTTCATCCGCTGCTGGGGCATCGTTTTGCACGCGTGGCGGCGATTTTTGCCGAATCGCTGCTGGTGCTGTGCCTGACGATGGACATTCCGACGACGAATGCGCTTTGTATCGGAATTTCCTCCTATGCGATTCAGAATCTGGCGTTCAAGGTCGGCGGACTGGCAACATGCTGGATGACCAAGCCGCGTGATCCGCTGTTCTATCTGCTCTCCGGCGCATCGTTTGTGGTGGTGTACGCCGTGTGCTACCTGATGTTCGTGCGGCGCTTCCCGGAGAACGGCGATTTGAAGCTCGGCAACTGGAAGGTGCTGTTCCTGACGCTGGTGACGCTGCTGACGGTGTTCGTGCGTTCCGTGTCGCTGCCGACGGATATTTCGCTGCTTGACCGCCTGTTCTCGATTCTCTCGGTCATTATGGTGATGGTGCTGATTTATCAGTGCATGTACGCCGACGAGATGCGCCGCGAGAAGGAAATCATCGAGAGCCTGCTGGCGCGGGAGGAATCCAGGCATCAGCTGCTGGGCAAGACGATTGACAGCATCAACATGAAGTGCCACGACTTGCGCTACCACATCGACACCTACCGCCGGGCACAGCAGCTGGATGAACACGCGGCGTTTTTTGACGAGGTGGAGCAGGAGATTCAGCGCTATGAGTACACGTTCCACACGGGCAATGCGGCGCTGGATTCGGTGCTGTCTGAAAAGAGCCTGTATTGCAGCGCAAATCACATTCTGCTGACGACGATGCTGGATGTATCGCTGCTCGCGCCCATTGAAAAGTCCGATATCTATTCCATCTTCGGCAATGCGCTGGACAACGCGATTCAGGCGGTGATGGCGGAAGCGCCCGAAAACCGCAGCGTCAATATCCGCGTCAGCGACGTGGTGGGCATGACGCAGATTGTCTTCGAGAATTTTTGCAGCAAGCCGCCGGAAATGCACGAGGGACTGCCGAAGACGGAGAAGGACACACAGTACCACGGCTTCGGACTGCGCTCCATCCGCTATATCATCGAGAAGTACGACGGGCATATGAGCATCGATACGAAAGACCAGATGTTCACCCTCTCACTTCTGCTGCCGCGTCCGCAGCAGTCGGCATGACGATTTACGCACAAAAAGAAACCAGTTTCGACACGAATGCGTTTCGTGTCGTTTTTTTATGATAGAATCAGCACATCAAAGGGGGCGCTGCGCCCTCATAGAAAGGGAAAGGTGTCCATGAAACGCACAAAACTCTTGGCACTCTTGACATCCATCTCCTGTATTCTCCTGACGATTGTTCTGGTGGGCAGTTACTTCACGGCTGCTTACGCCATGATGATCAACAAGGAACTGGGCATCGTGACCACGAGCGTGGTGACGGATGACCCCAGCAAAAACGCTACCTATTACGCCTCCAGTTTCCTGAAGGAAGACGGTACGCGTGACGATGATGCGCTGACCGCGTGGCAGAAGGCGCTGTGTGAGCAGATTCAGGGAGAAGGCTCTGTGCTGCTGACGAACAACGGCGCGCTGCCGATGGAAAAAGGACTGGGCGTGACCGTTTTCGGCCGCGGCGCAGTTGATACCATCTATGGCGGCACGGGTTCTGGTCAGGTTGATACCAGCAAGGCAGCGACAATGACCAGCGCGCTCACGGCGGCAGGTCTGAACGTCAACACCGCGATGATGGACTGGTACAGCGCGCAGATTGCGCAGATGAAGGAAGACAAGACCAACCGCTCCACGCCCGGCATGTTCACCGAATATGCGGACGTCCCGGCGGCGACCCGCATTGCCGAGGTTTCGGCGGACGCGGTGGCATCTTCCGGCGTGAATCTGGACGGCTACAAGGATGCGGCGATTGTCGTTATCGGACGCTCCGGCGGCGAAGGGGCTGACCTGTGCACCTGGCGCCCCCCGGCTGCCTGGACGCCGGCACCAACGGCGACTACCTGGCCCTGTGCGACAACGAGAAGGACACCCTGCGCGCCCTGAAGGCTCTGAAGGACGAGGGCGTGTTCAGCCGCCTGATCGTGCTGCTGGACTCCTCCAACGCGGTCAACTGCAATTTCATCAATGACGAGCAGTATGGCATCGATGCCTGCCTGTGGATCGGCGGCCCCGGTCAGTACGGTCTGAACGCGGTGGCGCAGATTCTGGTGGGCGACGTGAACCCCTCTGGCCGACTGGTGGACACCTACTCCGTGTCCTCTCTGTCCTCCGCGGCGATTCAGAACTTCGGCTCCTACGTCTACACCAATGCGGATGAAGAGACGGGCACGGTCGGCGGCGTGACGATTGACGGCGTGCCGGGCGACAAGACGAAGGTGCGCTATGCGATTCACTATCTGGTGGAATCCGAAGGCATCTATGTCGGCTACAAGTACTACGAAACGCGCTATGAAGATGCGGTCATGGAGCAGGGCAACGCGTCCGGCAATGCGGGCATCTTCGCGTCCAAGGGCGACAGCTGGGTGTACGGCGAGGAAGTCGCGTATCCCTTCGGCTATGGCATGTCTTACACCACGTTTGAACAGGCGCTGGAAAGCGTGACCTACGACGCGGCAACCGACAGCTTCACCGTGCTGGTGAAGGTGACGAACACGGGCAACGTCGCAGGCAAGGAAGTCGTGCAGGTCTACGGCCAGCAGCCGTACACCGAATTCGACCGCGCGAACGCGATTGAGAAGGCGTCTGTGCAGCTTGTCGGCTTCGGCAAGACGAATGTCCTCCAGCCCGGCGAATCCGAGACCGTCTCCGTGACGGTTGACCGCAAGGAGTTGACGGTTTACGACGAACATGTCAACAAAACCTACATTCTCGAAGCGGGTGACTACTACCTGAGCGTTGGTCTGGATGCACACGACGCGGTGAACAACATCCTCGCGGCGAAGGGTTATGCCCCCATCGCACAGGAAACGCCGGCTGCGGAAGGCGCAGAAGAGGCGGAAACCGCAACGCTGACCGCGAACGGCGCGGCGGCGATGGATGCCCCTGGCGACGCGGCAAAGGTCTATAAGTTCACGGTCGACAGCGACGACAATGCGACGTACAGCGTGTCCGGCACGGGCTACAAGATTACCAACCAGTTTGGTGATGCGGACCTGAACAGCTACGGCGAGAAACTCGTGACGTACCTGTCCCGCAGCGACTGGCAGGGCACTTGGCCGGTTTCTTATGACAGCCTGACGGCGAACGATGCCATCATCAACGGTCTGCAATTCAACTACACGGCGGAAGCGCCCGACGAGACGGTCATCACGGGTTCAACCGCGACGAACTACACCTTGGCGAACCTGATTGGCAAGGACTACGACGACCCGATGTGGGTGGATCTGCTCAATCAGCTGACGCTGACGGATTTGGCGGAACTGGTTGGCCACTCCGGCTACGGCACGCGGGCAATCGACTCCATCCGTCTGCCCGCGCACCATCGTGCCGCCCGCGACGGTGGCAGCGGACGGCCCGCAGGGCATCAAGGCGACGTATGCCGGCAGCAACTCCACGGTGGCGTATACCTCCGAACCGGTCATGGCGGCGACGTTCAACACGGAAATCCTCTACAATGTCGGTCTGTCGATGGGCGAAGACGCGCTGCGCTCCGACAACCGCGTGGTCGGCTGGTACGGCCCGGCGATGAACATCCACCGCACGCCTTACTCCGGCCGCAACTTCGAGTATTACTCTGAGGACGGCTTCCTGTCTGGCAAGATGGCGGCGCAGGAAGTGGCAGCGGCTCGCTCGAAGGGTCTGGTCGTCTACATCAAGCACTTCGCTCTTAATGACTTTGAGACGTACCGCCAGTCGGTTGCAACCTTCGCGACGGAACAGGCGATTCGTGAAATCTACTTGAAGGGTTTCCAGTACGCGGTGGAAGAGGGCGGTGCGAACGCCGCCATGACCTCCTTCAACCGTATCGGCACGCGCTGGGCAGGTGCGCACAGCGGACTTTGCAACGAAGTTCTGCGCAAGGAATGGGGCTTCGTCGGCGTGACGCTGACGGACGCTGTGATGGCGAACCGCAACTGGATGGATGTTTCCATCGGTCTGGAAGCGGGCAATGACACTTGGCTGTCCTCCGGCGACTGGCTGGGGTTGAAGGGCGGCGGAAAACGCCAAGCTGCTGAACAACCTCCGCACTTCGGCGAAGAACTTCCTCTATGCCTACGCGAACTCCGCCGCTATGAACGGCATGAACGAAACCAGCCACGTTGTCCACACGACGTCTTGGGTCGAGACGGACATGCTGATTGCGCGCATTGTGCTGATTGTGCTGACAGCGCTCTTCGGTCTCGCGATGCTGGTGTCCTACTTCATGGACGTCAAGAAGAAGGCGGCGTCCGCTGACCGCAAGACGGTTTCGATTGTCGCAGCTGTGATTGCGGTGCTGGCGGCTATCTTCTACATCATCATTGACACGGCTGCGACCACGAAGATGAACTTCGACGCGGTTGTGCTGGTGCTGCTCCTCGTGTCGGCAGTGTGCTACCTCGTCGCGGGCGTGAAGAAGATTGGTCTGCTGGCGGCGGCTGGTCTGGCATGCACACTGGTTGCGTGGTTCCGTTATCTGGTGACGGAAATCAACTTCCGCATGGATGACCTCGTGCTGATTTTCGGCGGCACGTCCACCATCGGTGCGCTGGGCGTTCCGTTCATCCTCTCCTTCATCCTGATGCTGCTCGCCGTGATTTCGGGTGCTGTCCTGATGACGGGCGCGATGGGGTCGGAGAAGAAGTAATACTATTTCCGAATTCACCTGCGCCATCTGCTTGCGCCGCGAATTCTCATTTGGGAATAGTATAAGCCAATCAAAAACGTCCGCGCAGGGGAGTGAACGCTTCCCTGCGCGGACATGAAGACACTGCTGGGGAATGTGATATGCTCCCTCTATGAGAGACAGTAAAAAAACCAAACTGTCAATCATGGAGGGAGCATTTTATGGGATATCAGCAAAAGGCAAATTCGGAAAGAAAAGCATGCGTGACGCAGCAGCAGAGGCAGGCGTAAGTCAGGAAACATTTCGGCGGTGGATCGTGCAGTATGAAGCAGATGGGGCAGCGGCGAGAGTCTCTGCATGATGGGGCAATTTCATACGGGATAATAAAACAGGGGGACAAGCCGCATTTCAGGCTTGCCCTCATTGCTTTGCTTACAGCAGCTGAATATTTGCCTTCCTGCACGCGTCCTGCACGTCCAGCGGCCACAGGCTCGCCTGCACCTCGCCCACATGCGCCTTGCGCAGCAGATAGACGCACATGCGGCTCTGCCCGATGCCGCCGCCCATCGTCTGGGGCAGCTCGCCATTGAGCAGCGCCTTCTGGAATGGCAGCTCCGCGCGCTCCTCGCAGCCGCGAATCGCCAGCTGACGGCGCAGCGCGTCCGGGTCAACACGGATGCCCATGCTCGACACTTCCAGCGCAATGTCCAGCAGCGGATCATAGAGCAGAATGTTTGCTGGTATAGTCGTCGTAGTCCGGGGCGCGGCCGTCGTGCATCTGTCCGGAACGCAGCGCGCCGCCGATACCCGTCAGGAACACCGCGCCGTATTCGCGTACTGCCCGGTATTCGCGTTCCTTCGGCGGCAGGTCGGGATACAAATCCTCCAATTCCTGCGACGAGACGAACGTGATGTCGTCGGGCAGTTCAGGCTTGATGTGCGGATAGTGCGCGCAGACGAAGCCCTCCGTCTTGCGCAGGGTGAGGTAAATCGCGCGGACGGTCGCTTGCAGCGTTTCCATCGTGCGCTGCTTAGGGGTGATGATTTTCTCCCAGTCCCACTGGTCGACGAAAATCGAGTGGATGTTGTCGGGCGTTTCGTCGCGGCGGGTGGTCTTGTCGGTCAGGTTGCTTTCCGTATCCGCCAAAATCGTCTGGACGGTCAGCAGTTCGCTTTCCAGTTCGGACAAGCGTGCCCGCGCCCGGTCGGAGCGAATCAGGAAGAGGTTCAAGTCCAAATCCTTCAGTTCGGTGGACAGTTCCAGATACACGCGGGCGTTGCGGCTCTGTTCTTCCAGCGGCTTCAGGCGCTTCGTCAGCTCATCCAGAATATCATCGACGCGCTCCAGATTTTCCAGCGTCCGCTGCAATTTCTTGTCCGCTTCTTCCTTGCGCGCCTTGAACTTAACGATGCCCGCCGCTTCCTCGAACACCTGCCGGCGATCCTCGCTCTTGCGGGAGAGGATTTCGTCAATGCGCCCCTGCCCGATGATGGAGTATCCCTCTTTGCCTATGCCCGTATCGCGGAAGAGGTCGACCACGTCCTTCAAGCGGCAGGCGGTGCGGTTTAAGTAATATTCGGATTCGCCATTGCGGTAGACGCGGCGCGTGACCATAACCTCGGCAGCTTCCATCGCCAGCGCATGGTCATCGTTGTCAAACACCAGCGATACTTCGCAGTACGACAGCGGCTTGCGCTTCTGCGTACCGTTGAAAATCACGTCGGACATGCTCGCGCCGCGCAGGGTTTTCGCGCTCTGCTCGCCCAGCACCCAGCGCACCGCGTCGCCGATGTTGCTCTTGCCCGACCCATTCGGCCCGACGATGCCCGTTATGCCCTCATCAAAGACGATTTCCGTCCGCTGGGCAAAGGATTTGAAGCCATACAGCTCCAATTTTTTCAGCTTCATTTATTAACTCCCATAGCGGGGATGCCCGCTGGTTCATGGGTATTCCAATAAACACCCATAATAAGTATAGCACAAACCCTCTTCTTGGACAACTGCCGCCGCCTGATTTTCCATGCTTTTTCCCCTCCCTTTTTCCCTTCTACCCGTTGCAAAGGCGGGCATTTCCTGCTATACTGCAAGCAGATTCCTGCAAAGCAAAGGAGAAGCATTATGTTCCGTCCCCTCTGCGCGGAAAATCCGCTGCCCGCCGCTCGGCGCGTCTATGAATACCTGCAATCGCTTTCCGGCAAGTGCCTGACCGGGCAGATGGAAAGCCAATGGTGCCGCTCGACTGAGCATGAAATCAGCTATCTGACCGATGTCACCGGTCGTCAGCCTGCCATTCGAGGGCTGGATTTCATGGATAACGACTATCTGGGCGTGACGCAGCGCGCGA
>ERZ780025.580-NODE-580-length-13863-cov-7.994713_pt1 | contig 13863 bp, 16 predicted proteins | sample MGYA00511862_ERZ780025 | MGnify/ENA primary metagenome ERZ780025 (study PRJEB29588, sample SAMEA2156186) | human gut metagenome | biome: human gut; feature: human-associated habitat; material: faeces | place: Denmark | collected 2008/2010 ...
GCGCGCGGGACTTGGCCCCCCCCCCCCCCCCCCCCCGGCCGGCCGCTCTTCGGCAACGGCGCCGACCTCTCGCGCTCGGCCACGCTGCGCTTCACCGTCAAGGACAACTTCGCGGGCATTGCCGCATGGCGGCTTTGCATCGACGGCGAGTGGGTCCCCTGCGACCGCTTCCCGATGCGCGGGACGCTGGTCCACACGTTCGACACACCGCCCGCGGGCAGGCAGCACGACGCGGAGTTGAGCGTCACCGATGCCTGCGGAAACACGACCCGCTGGCGGGGCACCTTCCGCCGCTGACCGCCCCGCAGAGAGCCGACAAGAGACAAATCACAATCCCCGATACGATGAACAACCGTCCGAACCGCCGCCTCCGCCCCCTGCTCCTCGTGGCGGAGACAACCGAAAGCGACTACAAGCTGCTGGAAATCACACTCGGCAAGGAGTACGACCTGCTCCGTGCCGACGAAGGGTGCGCCCTCGCGGAGCTGGCCCTGCAATGCGCCCCCGACGCCGTGCTGCTCGACATCCACCGGCCGGACACGAACGGTCTCGAAACACTGCGTGAACTCCGTCGCCGCACCGGGCACCTGCCCCTCTTCATTCTGACGGCCTACGCCTTCGACACGGACCGCCGGCGGGCCGAAGAGGCCGGATGCGATGCCCTGATCACCAAGCCCGTGACCCCGCGCGAGCTGAAACGGCAGCTGGATCGCTGCCACCGACAGACGGACGGCCCGACAAAATAGGGGCCGGGCGGGAACCGGAATGAGCCAAAGACAGGCCCGGCGGGCCCGGCGGCAAAGCAGATGCCCCGGCAACAAGGCAGAGCGGCCGACGGCAAAGGCCCGGCGGAAACCGGAATGGATCAAAGACAGGACCGGCGAACCCGGCGCCAAAGCAGACGCCCCGGCAACAAAGCAAAGCGGCCGACGGCAAAGACCCGGCGGAAAATGAATACAGTCCGGCGGCGGAAATAGTTGCGGCCGGCAACAAGACTGGTCGGTCGACAAAAGCAGGCCAGCCGACAGAAAAGGCAGGCCGCTGGAGAAAAGGCAGGCCGGCTGGCAGCAACGCAGACCGACTGACAGAAAACAGACCGACTGACCGAAAACAGACCGGCAGGCGACGATCCGGCAGCGACAAAAAACAGGGAGATGCGGCCCGGCGACTGCATCTCCCCCTTTTACGTGATTCCGGAGCGGTTCGAACGCTCGACCCGCAGCTTAGAAGGCTGCTGCTCTATCCAACTGAGCTACGGAACCATCGGCGCGCAGGGCCCGAAAGCCCCGTTTGCGGATGCAAAGGTAGGAAAAATTTTTCATTTTCGAGTCCTTTCCGCCGTTTCATGGATGAAAACCTGCCCTTTTTCACCGAATTATTTTGCCGCGCGGAATTTTTTGTCTACATTTGCAGGCTTGAAAGCCCGAAGAGGGTGAGCGTTTTATTAACCTTTTTTACAAAATTTTATAGCAAATGGCTGTTAAAATTCGTCTGGCACGTCACGGCAAGAAGGGCTTTGCCTTCTACCACATCGTTGCCGCAGATAGCAGAGCGCCGCGAGACGGTAAATTCATCGAAAAGTTGGGCACCTACAACCCCAACACGAATCCTGCTACGATCGACCTGAACTTCGAGAAAGCTCTGGGTTGGTTACAGAAAGGCGCACAACCCACGGATACCTGTCGGGCTATCCTCTCCTACAAGGGCGTACTCTACAAGAAGCACCTGCTGGGCGGTGTCGCCAAGGGTGCCTTCACGGAGGCCGAGGCCGAGGCCCGCTTCAACAAGTGGCTGGAGGCCAAGAACGGCAAGATCGAGGCCAAGACCAACAAGCTGGCCAGCGATGCCAAGTCGGCCGTGAAGGCCCGTCTGGCTGCCGAAGCCAAGGTGAACGAGGAGCGCGCAAAGGCCATCGCCGAGAAGAAGGCCGAGGCCGAAGCTGCCGCCAAGGCCGCTGCGGAGGCCGCAGCCGCAGAAGCTGCCGAAGCTCCCGCCGAGGGCGAGGCTCCCGCTGCCGAATAAGGTTTGCCCCGGAGGCTCCCGCTCATCAGTCAGTCGGGAGAGACGAAAAAAAGGTCGTTGCACAGTGCAACGACCTTTTTTTATGCCATACAGCCGGAGACTACTCCTCGTAGGTGATGTTGTAGACGACAAAGAGATGGAGCGACAGATCGGCACTCTTTTCGTTACTCCGGCCGATGATCTTCGTCGGGTACCCCTCCTTGTCGACCTCGTACTCGAAGGTGCAGACCCCGTCGGGATACGTCGGCATAGGATGATCCGCTGTGTAAATATACTATTTTCTCCGTTACATACAAGTTTGACACCGTCTTTCTTGTATCCGACCGCCTCCCCTTCCGCCACGGAAAGGCGGCCGAGAGAAGGCCACCGACGGAAAGCCTCGCCGGAAGGCCGCCGCACGAAAAATTTGACATTCCGGCAGGAGTTCGCTATCTTTGGGCAATCAAAACACGACAGAACATGGCAACCGTTCCCGCAGGCAGGATCAACAAACTTTTCGGCACGGAGGGCAGCGTGATGCTCTCGCTCTACGACGCCTTTCCCGAGGATTTCGACCCGGAGCAGACGCCGCTGCTGGTCACGATCGACGCGCTGGAGGTGCCGCTCTGGTGCGAGCGCTTCGAGCGGCGCGGCGTGACGGGGGCCGTCGCCTCGTTCGCCGACCTCGACACCGACCGCCGGGCCGAGGAGCTGCTGGGGCTCGAATTCCGCATCGCCGAGCCCGAGGCGGGGGATGACGACGAGTTCTACCTCGAGGACCTCATCGGCTTTGCCGTGGAGGCCGAGGAGGCCGGGACGGACATGCGCGTGCACGGCACCCTTTCGGACTACTACGACAGCGACGTCAATCCGCTCTTCGAGCTGGAGATCGACGGCCGCCGGGTGCTGGTTCCCGCCGTCGAGGAGTTCATCGCCCACATCGACTTCGACAACCGGACGATGCACCTCATCCTGCCCGAAGGGCTGCTCGGTCTGGAGTAATGCAAACCAAACGACACGTAACGACAACGAACAGATGGCACGCGTAGTAATCGGACTTTCGGGCGGTGTCGACTCGTCGGTGGCCGCCTACCTGCTCAAGGAGCAGGGATACGACGTGGTGGGGCTCTTCATGATCAACTGGCACGACACCACGGGCACGCTCGAGGGCGACTGCCCGTGGCACGACGACCGCGTCTTCGCCGAGCTCGTCGCGCGCAAGCTGGACATTCCGCTGCACGTCGTTGACCTCTCGGCCGACTACCGCACGCGCGTCGTGGAGTACATGTTCGCCGAGTACGAACGGGGACGCACGCCCAATCCCGACGTGCTGTGCAACCGCGAGATCAAGTTCGACGTCTTCCTGCACGAGGCCCTCAAGCTGGGGGCCGACTACGTCGCCACGGGCCACTACTGCCGCAAGGAGGTCGAGACGCTCGCCGACGGGCGCGTCATCTACCGGCTGCTCGCGGGCAGCGACCCCAACAAGGACCAGAGCTACTTCCTCTGCCAGCTCTCGCAGGAGCAGCTGCGCTACGCCCTCTTTCCCGTGGGCGGGCTGCTGAAGCCCGAGGTGCGGCGCATCGCCGCCGAACAGGGGCTTGCCACGGCCCGCCGCAAGGATTCGCAGGGCATCTGCTTCGTCGGCAAGGTCGACCTGCCGACCTTCCTCCAGCAGAAACTCGCCGCAAAACGCGGCAACGTCCATGAGATACTCCCCTCATGGCCGAAGTTCCGGCGCGAGGTGACACTCCCGGCCCCCGACGCCGTGCCCACGGACGAGGAGCTTGCGGCCCTCGCGGCGCCGTGGCGCTACACCGTGCGCGACGGCAAGAAGATCGGCGAGCACAACGGCGCCCACTTCTACACCATCGGTCAGCGCAAGGGGCTCGGCATCGGCGGCCACAAGGAGTCGCTCTTCATCCTGGCGACCGACACCGCGCAGAACGTCATCTACGTCGGCGAGGGGGATGCCCATCCGGGGTTGTGGCGCCCGGCGCTGCACATCGCTCCCGGGGAGATTCACTGGGTCAACCCCGCTCGGGCGCTCGGCGTGGGCGACGACGCCCGCTTCCGGGTTCGCATCCGCTATCGCCAGCCGCTGCAGGAGGCACGGCTGCTGATCCGCCCGGCTGGCGCCTACCTGCTCTTCGACGAACCCCAGCGGGGCATCACCCCGGGGCAGTTCGCCGCATGGTACGACGGCGACGAGCTCATCGGCTCGGGCGTGATTTCCGAATAGGCGCTGGAGGACCGCCACCGGCAGGTGGCAGCGAAAGATTTTCGGCTCTTTATTCCTCCATGCAATTACAAAAGAGTTTTTTCGGGGCTTTACGCTGAAAGTTTGCGTGGGTTCCGGGAAGTCGCAGTTACCACAAACTTTTTTTCTTTCTTGTACTTTTGGGGCCAAAAGTACCAAAAGCCTCCGCACGTCGTTTTCCGCGGGAGAGCACGGCCCGCGGCGCTGCACGGGGCGCGCAAGATCAGGCCTATGCGCCACCCCGTGGCGGACGCGCCGCAGCCCGCACCCTCTTTTTCCGCGTCAAACGAGAGTGCGGAATTACTGTGCCGCCGCAGGCGGCAGTAGAATATTTATATGGCATGCGCTCCGGCACTCTTTTTTCCCGCAAGGTGATTCCCGACTTGGTTCCGATGGCGAAAGAGCGTCCGGAGGGCTGAAAGCGAGAGCGGCGGGGCGGTTTGCTTGCAAACCCGCGGATAGTCGCCCGACGCCGCTTTCAGACGTCCGGACGCCGACATCGGAATCGGTCGGGTGGCTTTTGCTGCTTTTCGCCACCGAAAAGCAGAGAAAGAGAAAAGAGTTTTTTTCTTGTACTTTTGGCTCCAAAAGTACAGAAAAAAGAGAGAGGAATTCCTATGCGGAAATTCCTCTCTCTTAGCACATTGACAAAATTCTACCAGCGGAACTGGATAAAGGCGCGGAAGCCCGACGTCTTGATCTTGCTGGCCGAGAAGTCGAGATCACCCGAGAAGGTCTTGTAGGTGCAGCTGCCCAGACGAGCCTCGATGCCGACGCCGATCTTGCCGTAGGCTACCGATGCACCCGTGACGAACATCGAAGCGTAGTTGCCGGCGAAGGTCTCGTCCACATAGAGGCACGAGAAGGTCGGCGCGTAGCGGAAGTAGGCGGCTACGGTGAGTTTCTGACCCGGAGTGATCGTGATCGAGGGGCCTACCTGGAAGCTGTACTCCATCTTGTGGAAGTCCATTTTGTCGTTGAGATCGTCGGCATCGAAGTCCTCGAGTTCGCCCAGATCCAGGTCCGAAGCGCCCAGGTCGTTGAACGACGCCGTGTAGTTCGAGTAGCTGACATCGAAGAAGCTGGCGTCGATGCCGATGCTGATCAGGCGGGCGATGGGCTTCTTGTGGAGCATGTAGCTGCGGCCGCGCGTCAGCGAGATACCCCAGTTGTTCTTGATGCCGATGTTCTTGTCATTGGCGATGCCCTCGACCTCGTCGAAGGCGTTGTTCAGGCCGATGTTGCCCTCCGAGAACTTGATCTTGTCGGAGAGGTAGCTGATGTTGAAGAACTTTTTGCGGACGTTCTTCACGTTTTCGGCTTCGGCGGTCTCGTCCTGCGCGGCGGCAGTGAGCGCAAAGCACGACATCAGGAGAAGGATGGCGAATTTTTTCATGCTTTTGTGTTTTTGATTGAAAATTATAAATAAATTGTTTCCGTATGCTGTTCCGAACCAGCTGCGGGCACGTCACCCGTCATCGGAATTCCCGGGTGAGAAGAGAGGCGGATGCGGCGTGCAAACCGTTGCGGCGCGGATACAAGGTTGTCACTGCAATATGTTGTAAAAGTAGTAAAAATTTTACGAAAACTCCAAAAAAAAGCCGATTTTTTTGTTCCGGTCTCCTTGGCGGCTCTGCCGGGCGGAAGGAGTGGCTGCCGGAGCGACGCGAGAACAGGAGTGGGGGATGCGGGCACCGGGAGAGAGGAGTGGCAGTCGTGCCGGCGTGAGGATGGGGCGGGACAATGAAGGAGCCGGGCGGAGCGGGATCATGCAGGAACCGAACGGTGCGATGCGGAAGCCGAACGGGTCGATGCGGAAGCCGAACGGATCGACGCGAGGGACGACGGAGCGGACGCAGGCCGGAGACGGTGCGGCGGAGCGCTTCGCCGGAGAGGTCAGGGCGGGGGCGTTTCCGGCAGAAAAGGGTGTTTCCGGCGGAAAATGAAATAATATGCCCTCCGAGGGCCCGATTTTCCATTTATTTTGTACATTTGTGGTTCGGAACATACAAATACAAAATCATATACGATGACGCAGGAAGAACTTTTCAAGAAGTTGGTCGCCCACTGCAAGGAGTACGGATTCGTATTCCCCTCGAGCGAAATCTATGACGGTCTGGCCGCCGTCTACGACTACGGTCAGAACGGCGTGGAGCTGAAGAACAATATCAAACGCTACTGGTGGGACTCGATGGTCAAGCTGCATGAGAACATCGTGGGCATCGACGCCGCGATCTTCATGCACCCCAAGACATGGGAGGCTTCGGGTCACCTGAGCGCCTTCAACGATCCGCTGATCGACAACCGCGATTCAAAGAAGCGCTACCGTGCCGACGTGCTGATCGAGGACTGGATCGCCAAGCAGGACGAGAAGGTCGAAAAGGAGGTCGAAAAGGCCCGCAAGCGCTTCGGCGAGTCGTTCGACGAGGCGAAGTACCGGGCCACGTCGCCCCGTGTGGCGGAGACGCTGGCGCGCCGCAACGAGGTGCACAAGCGCTTTGCCGCGGCGATGAATGCCAACGACCTGGCGGAGCTGCGGCAGATCATCCTCGACTGCGAGATCGTCTGCCCCGTGTCGGGAACGCGCAACTGGACCGAGGTGCGGCAGTTCAACCTGATGTTCTCCACGCAGATGGGTTCGACGGCCGACGGCGCCAGCACGATCTACCTGCGGCCCGAGACGGCGCAGGGCATCTTCGTCAACTTCCTCAACGTGCAGAAGACCGGCCGCATGAAGCTGCCGTTCGGCATTGCACAGATCGGCAAGGCCTTCCGCAACGAGATCGTCGCCCGGCAGTTCATCTTCCGCATGCGCGAGTTCGAGCAGATGGAGATGCAGTTCTTCGTGCGCCCGGGCACCGAGATGCAGTGGTGGAACGAGTGGAAGCAGACGCGCATGGCCTGGCACCGCGCCCTGGGCTTCGGTGACGACAACTACCGCTTCCACGACCACGAGAAGCTGGCCCATTACGCCAACGCCGCCACCGACATCGAGTACAACTTCCCGTTCGGCTTCAAGGAGGTCGAGGGCATCCACTCGCGCACGGACTTCGACCTGGGCAACCACCAGAAGTTCTCGGGCAAGAAGATCACCTACTTCGATCCCGAGACGGGCGAGAGCTACGTTCCCTACGTCGTCGAGACCTCGATCGGCGTCGACCGCATGTTCCTGCAGGTGATGTCGGCCGCCTATACCGAGGAGACGCTCGAGGGCGGCGACCAGCGTGTCGTGCTGAAGTTCCCCGCGGCGCTGGCTCCCGTGAAGGTGGCGGTGCTGCCGCTGGTCAAGAAGGACGGCATGCCAGAGGTGGCGCAGAAGATCGTCGACCTGCTCAAGTACGACTACAACGTCGTCTACGACGAGAAGGATTCGGTGGGCAAGCGCTACCGCCGTCAGGACGCCATCGGCACGCCCTTCTGCGTGACGGTCGACGGCCAGACGCTTGAGGACGGCACCGTGACGGTGCGTCACCGCGACACGATGGAGCAGGAGCGCGTGCTGATCGAGGCCCTTCCGTCGCTCGTCGACGAGGAGTGCTCCTACCGCAAGCTCTTCCGCAAACTGAACCTGTAATGGCCGATGGAGCGCAAGCCCGAAGACCCGCGCCGCGTGCGCCGCACCGTCGTGGCCGTGTGCCTTGCACTGGGAGCCGTGGCGGGGTGGCTTGCCGCCCGCTGGTTCCTGGCCCGTATCGCCGGATAACACCGCCGCAGCCGTGGGACGCATCCTTGCCATAGACTACGGAACGCGCCGCACGGGCATCGCCGTGAGCGACCCGCTGCGGATCATCGCCGGAGGGCTCGAGACCGTCGAGACGAAGCAGCTGGAGCGCTGGCTCGCCGACTACTTCGCGCGGGAGGAGGTTTCGACCGTCGTCGTGGGCAAGCCCATGCGCATGGACGGCTCGCCCTCGGAGACGTGGCGCTACGTCGAGCCGCTGGCTGCACGCCTGCGCCGCGCCTATCCCGACAAGGAGGTGCTCTTTTGGGACGAGCGTTTCACCTCGGTGCTGGCCCACCGCACGATGCTCGAAAGCGGCATCGGACGCATGGCCCGGCGCGACCGGGCCCTCGTCGACAAGATTTCGGCGACGATCATCCTGCAGAGCTACATGGAGTCGCTCGCCCGCTGAAAAACGGTTGAATTTTTGCAACAAACGATTTTTGGATTATGATATACCCGATTGTGATATACGGCGACGAAGTGCTGCGCAGACACTGCGAGCCTGTTCCCGCCGATTTCCCCGATCTCAGGCAGCTCGTCGCGGACATGTTCCTGACGCTCGAGGAGGCCGAAGGCGTGGGCCTGGCGGCTCCGCAGATCGGCAAGGACATCCGCCTGTTCATCGTCGACTGCACGCCGTGGGCCGACGAGGACCCCTCGTGCGCCGACTACAAGCGCGCCTTCATCAACGCCGAGATCTACGCCATGTCCGACGAGAAGAAGACCTACAACGAGGGCTGCCTCTCCTTCCCGGGCATCCACGCCGACGTGCAGCGCTCGCTGAGCATCCGCATGCGCTACCTCGACGAGGAGTTCAAGCCTCACGACGAGGAGTTCACCGGCCTGAAGGCGTGGGTCATCCAGCACGAGTACGACCACATCGAGGGGACGGTCTTCACGGACCGCATCTCGCCGTTGCGCCGCAACCTGCTCAAGGGCAAGCTGCTCAACCTGGCCAAGGGGAAATACCACTGCGCATACAAAACCAAATAAGTTACCACCGATATGAAAAAGATTCTTGCGGCGGCCTTTGCCGCCCTGCTTCTCGCCGGGTGCGTCAAGTCGCCCCTCGTGGGAGGTCTCTATACCGATGTCAAGGACGGCCTGGCCGTGACGGGCAACGCCGGATCGAGCAAGGTCGGCACGGCCGAAGCCAAGAGCTACCTGGGTCTCGTGGCACTGGGTGACGCCAGCATCCAGACGGCCGCCCGCGAGGCGGGGATCACGCGCATCCACCACGTCGATTACCAGGCCAAGTCCTATGTCGGCCTCTATACGATCTATACGGTCATCGTCTACGGTGATTAGGCGGTGTCTGCTGGCCGTCGTGCTTGCGACGGGACTTGCGGCGGCCGCGGCGGCGCAAAACATCCGCAGCCATTACGTCTCGAAGGCCGAGGCCGACGGAACGATCTACCACACGCTGCCCTGCACGCTCTTCGAGCACGGCGACGCGGGCGACCTGACCTTCGACATCACCTACAAGGAGCATCGCGACGGGCTGGCGACGATCAACTTCACCTGCTTCATGGAGCGTGCGACGCCGATCGACTCCGTGCGCTTCGTGGCGGGTCCAGTCCTCCTGTCGGGCCCGGCGGAGAAGATCTACCTCGAACCCGACCGCAAACGCTGGCGCCACCGCTACACCTTCCGGGCCCCGGTAACCTCCGTCGAAGCCTTCTTCGACGAGACGGCCGAGCCTTCGGTCACGCTCTACGCCGGCGACCGGACGTGGACCTACCGCGTCAAGCGGGCCTCGTGGCGCTCCTACGCCCCCGTGGGCTACCGGATCTTCGAGATGATCCGCCTCAACGAGGGAAAGTGACGAACGGGGGGTGACGGACAAGAGGAGGCGACAAATGAGGAAGTGACGAACCGGGGGGTGGTGGTGATGAGCAAGAGGAGTGACAAACGGGGAAAGTGACGCCCCGCTGCCGCGGGCGGGCGCTTCCGACAAATGGCATCTACGGAAAAAGTCCGGGAACCGACTGGTTCCCGGACTTTTTCTGTCGCATCCGAATGTATCAGAACTTGTAGCAGGCTCCGACGTTGATCAGGATGGGATTCTTGTGGTATTGCGCCGTCTGGATGATCCACTTCAGCCCGGCCGTGATGTCCCAGTTCCGGGCCACCGAGAAGTCGGCACCGCCGCCGAGGTGGATGCCGCACGACCAGCCGCCGATGTCATTGGCGCTCAAGCCGGCCTGCGGATAGACCTTCCAGTCGGGAGCCACGTCGAAGAGATACTGTACGTCGGCGCTGAGGTCGATCGAGCATCCGGACTTGCAGATGCCCATCAGCGAGGGCTGAATGCGCCAGTTGTCGGTGAAGCTGTAACGGCCGACGGCACCGATTCCTAAAACGGCACCCTGGGCTCCCGTGTTGGCGTATACGCCGATCTGGGGACCAACTGCCCAATTACCCGGGGTCTGAGCCCATGCCGTGGTTGCGAACAACGCAACAACAGCCGCGAGAAGGATCTTTTTCATAAACTTGCTATTTTGGTTGCTTAAAGGTTCCGATGGTTTGCGAAACCAAATATAATAAAAATATCGTTACGGTTCAACTTTTTTCGACCAACTTGCCTTTTTTAGGGCCAAACTGGTCGCAAACGGCAAACGAAGAGGTCCGCAACACTTGTGCCGCGGACCTCCTGCATGAACCGTTTTTTCGGGATTATTTCTCCTTGAGCGCTGCATGAGCGGCGGCCAGGCGTGCGATGGGCACGCGGAACGGCGAGCAGCTCACATAGTTGAGACCCGCATAGTGGCAGAACTCCACCGACGAGGGCTCACCGCCGTGCTCGCCGCAGATACCGCACTTGAGGTTCTCGCGCGTGCCGCGTCCCTTGAAGACGGCCTCGCGGATGAGCTGACCCACACCGTTGCGGTCGAGAATCTGGAACGGGTCGTTCTTCAGGATGCCCTTCTCAAGGTAGACGGGCAGGAACTTGCCGATGTCGTCGCGCGAGAAGCCGAGCGTCATCTGCGTCAGGTCGTTCGTGCCGAACGAGAAGAACTGGGCTACTTCGGCGATCTGGTTGGCCGTGACGGCGGCGCGCGGCACCTCGATCATCGTGCCGACCATGTAGTCGATGCGGTCGTTGCGCTCGGTGAAGACCTGCTCGGCCGTCGAGTCGATGATGTTCTTCTGGTAGCGGAGCTCCTTGTGGTTGCCCACCAGCGGCACCATGATCTCCACATGCACGGGAATACCCTGTGCCTTGACGTTCATGGCCGCCTCGATGATGGCGCGGCTCTGCATCTCGGTGATCTCGGGATAGGTGTTGCCCAGACGGCAGCCGCGGTGTCCCAGCATGGGGTTGAACTCTGCCAGCGACTCGACCTTCTCGACGATCTTCTTCAGGGGCACGTGCATCTCCTCGGCCATCTCCTTCTGACCCTTCTCATCGTGGGGCACAAACTCGTGCAGAGGGGGATCGAGCAGGCGCACCGTCACGGGGAATCCGTTCATGGCCTTGAACAGCCCCTCGAAGTCGCCGCGCTGCATGGGCAGCAGCTTGGCCAGCGCCACGCGGCGTCCGGCCTCGTCGTCGGCGAGGATCATCTCGCGGATCGCCTTGATGCGGTCGCCCTCGAAGAACATGTGCTCCGTGCGGCAGAGGCCGATACCCTCGGCACCGAAGGCGAAGGCCTGTGCGGCATCCTTCGGCGTGTCGGCGTTGGCGCGGACCTTCAGCACGGCATATTTCGAGGCCAGCTCCATGAGCTTGCCGAAGTCGCCGCTCAGGTCGGCGGCCTGCGTGGCCACCTGACCGAGGTACACCTCGCCCGTCGAGCCGTTGAGCGAGATCCAGTCGCCCTCCTTTACGGTGAAGCCGTTGACCTGGATCGTGCGGGCCTTGTAGTCGATCTGCAGCTCGCCGGCGCCCGATACGCAGCACTTGCCCATGCCGCGAGCCACAACGGCAGCGTGCGAGGTCATGCCGCCGCGTGCGGTGAGGATACCGGCGGCGTCGAGCATGCCCTTGAGGTCCTCGGGCGAGGTCTCGATACGCACGAGGATGGCCTTCTGCTTCGTCTTGGCGTAGACCTTCTCGGCGTCGTCAGCGAAGAAGACGACGGGACCCGTCGCGGCGCCCGGCGAGGCGGGCAGACCCTTCGTGATGACCTGTGCCGATGCGATGGCCTTCTTGTCGAAGACGGGGTGCAGCAGCTCGTCGAGCTTCGCGGGTTCGCAGCGCAGCACGGCCGTCTTCTCGTCGATCAGCCCCTCGCGCAGCATGTCCATGGCGATCTTGACCATGGCGGCACCCGTGCGCTTGCCGTTGCGGCACTGGAGCATCCAGAGCTTGCCGTCCTGGATCGTGAACTCGATGTCCTGCATGTCGGTGAAGTACTGCTCCAGGTGGTGCTGAATCTCGTTGAGCTCCTTGTAGACGTCGGGCATCACCTCCTCGAGCGAGGGGTACTTCGCCTTGCGCTCCTCCTCGGAGATGTTCTGGGCCTTGGCCCAGCGCTTCGATCCCTCGATGGTGATCTGCTGCGGCGTGCGGATGCCGGCCACGACATCCTCGCCCTGGGCGTTGATCAGGTACTCGCCGTTGAAGATGTTCTCACCCGTTGCGGCGTCGCGCGAGAAGGCCACGCCCGTCGCGGAGTTGTTGCCCATGTTTCCGAAGACCATGGCCTGTACCGAGACGGCCGTACCCCACTCCGAGGGGATGTTGTTGAGCTTGCGGTAGAGGATGGCGCGCTCGTTCATCCACGAGCCGAACACGGCGCAGATGGCGCCCCAGAGCTGGTCCCACGGATTGGTCGGGAAGTTCTCGCCGGTCTGCTTCTTCACGGCGGCCTTGAACTCCTTGACGAGCTCCTTCAGGTCGTCGGTCGTCAGCTCGGTGTCGTTCTTCACGCCGCGCTTCTCCTTCTGGTGTTCGATGATGACCTCGAACGGATCGTGATCCTCCTTCGAGGCGGGCTTCATGCCGAGCACGACGTCGCCGTACATCTGTACGAAACGGCGGTACGAGTCCCAGGCAAAGCGGGGATTGCCCGTGCGCTTGGCCACGGCTTCGACGGCCTGGTCGTTCATGCCGAGGTTGAGGATCGTGTCCATCATGCCGGGCATCGAGGCGCGGGCGCCCGAACGCACCGAGACGAGCAGCGGCATCTCCTTGTCGCCGAACTTCATGCCCGTGAGGCGTTCGATGTTGTGCATGGCCTTCTCCACCTCGGGGCGGAGCATCTCGATGATGGCCTGCTTGCCGTGCTTGTAGTATTCGGCGCATACTTCCGTGGTGATGGTGAAGCCCGGGGGCACGGGGATGCCGATGAGGTTCATCTCCGCAAGGTTGGCACCCTTGCCGCCGAGCAGTTCGCGCATTTTGCCGTTGCCTTCGGCCTCCTTGTTGCCGAAGGTGTAGACTCGTTTAACGTCTGCCATAGTGTTTTTTGGTTTAATTGGTATGTAAATATAAAATTTTTCTCGTTACGACGGATGCCCGCAGGCAAAAAAATGCGGTGACCGGGTCGTTACCGCTTCGCAATACAGACATTTTTGTCATTGGGAGTGCGAATATATGAAAACTTTTCCGAAATACCAAGAATTTCTACTCGAAGTACGCATAAACCGGCAGCGAATAGCCGTAGCCGCCGCGATAGACCCCTCCGGAGAAGGTCGTGAGGGGGTTACCGCTCTTTTGGTCAACCAGATAGCGGCGCATGTAGACGTCGCCGCCGCACACGCGGAAGGCCGTGTCGACGAGTATCCGGTCGCGCATCGACCAGCGTCCGCGGCTGCGGATCGTGCCCCGTCCGGCGCGGGCTGCGCGGGCCTGTGCGTCGCGCAGCCCCCAGGCCGCGGGATCGAGCGTTGCGGAGCGTCCCAGCACCACGAGCCGCACGTGGGGGCGCTC
>ERZ780025.592-NODE-592-length-13652-cov-4.307347_pt1 | contig 13652 bp, 10 predicted proteins | sample MGYA00511862_ERZ780025 | MGnify/ENA primary metagenome ERZ780025 (study PRJEB29588, sample SAMEA2156186) | human gut metagenome | biome: human gut; feature: human-associated habitat; material: faeces | place: Denmark | collected 2008/2010 ...
ACCGCCTTCCCCGCCTCTCGGGCTACGTGCAGGCGGGCTACGAATGGAGCGACGGGAGCTCGTCGTTCTTCATCAAGCGCGTGCGGCTCGATCTGCGGGGCGCCCTGGCACGCCCGCTCGACTACCGCGTGCAGCTGGAGTTCGCCTCCTCGCCCAAGATCGTCGACGCCTACCTTCACTACAAACCCTTCCGGCAGCTGAACTTCAAGCTGGGTGAATACAAGATCCCCTTCACGATCGAGAACACCGACTATGTCCCCCTGAAATTCGAGCTGATCGAGTACCCGCTGGCCCTGCAGCGGCTCATGGGCTTTGCCGAGCCGATCGGCGGCCGCTATGTCGGCGGTGCGATGCAGGGCGGCGAGACGCTCAAGGATACGGGCCGCGACATGGGCCTCACGCTCCACGGCAGCTTCTTCCCCTGCGGGGAGCGGGCGCTGCTCTCCTACGACGTGGGTGTGTTCAACGGCGCCGGCATCAACCTGCGGGACAACAACCGCTCGAAGGATGTCGTGGCGCGGCTGACCCTCCGCCCCGTGCGGGGGCTGACCCTCTCCGGATCGTGGTACGGCGGCGAGTACGGTGCCGACTGCCTCGAGCGGCAGCGCGTGAGCGCCGGAGTCTGCTACGACCGCGGCCGCGGCGTGGTGCGCGGCGAGTGGATCGGTGGCCGCACGGGCTATGCCGCCACGGAGGAGTACGCCGCCGGGACGTTCGACAGCTCGGGCTGGTACGTGCTGGGCGGCGTGCGCCTGACCCCGACGCTGATGCCCGTCGTGCGCTACGACACGCTGCTCCCGGATACCGCCTCGGCCGATTCGCGCCAGACGAACTGGACCGCCGGCATCCTCTGGTGCCCCGTCAGGCCGCTGCGCTGCCAGCTCAACTACACCTATGAACACTACGCCGCTCCGGGCATGACAGACCGCAACGTCGTCGCCGTGATGCTCACCGGTATCTTCTGAACCCGTCAAACCATCCGAAACAACCCCTGCCATCCATGAAAACCCTGCTTGAAAAACTCCGTGTCGAGGACTGGGTCGTCGTCTGGGTCTCGATTCCGCTGCTGGCGCTGGCGCTGCTGATCCCCGGAAAGCTGCCGAGCGTCCCCTCGACCTTCGTGGGTGAGGTTGCCTGGTACAACATCGCCCTGCTGTTTGTGATCGTCCTCATTGTCCTCTATGCGGGCATGGCGCTGCTGCGCCGTCCGATGCGGGGGCTGCTGCCGTCGCTCGTCGTGGTCTTCGCCGTGTCACTGCTGGCGCAGGTCGTGGCCAAGATCCCTTCGGTGGCCTACTACGGCTTCGAGTCGGTCTTCTTTTCGGTGCTCTTCGGCCTGCTGATCCGCAACGTGTGGCACGTTCCCGCGTGGATGAAGCCCGCAATCCAGGGCGAGTTCTACATCAAGATCGGCGTCGTCTGCCTCGGTGCCACGATCCTCTTCAGCGACGTCATGAAGTCGGGCATCTTCGGCCTGGTGCAGGCCTGCCTCGTCGTGGCCGTCGTCTGGTTCTTCGCCTACCGGGTCTCGCGGCGCATGCGCGTCGACCGGCGCACGGCGATGATCCTCTCGAGCGGCGTCTCGATCTGCGGCGTCTCGGCCTGCATCACTGCGGCGCGCGTGGCGGGCGGTGACGACCGCAAGCTGTCCTACATCGTCTCGCTCGTGCTGATCGTCGTCGTCCCGATGATCTACCTCATGCCGTGGCTGGCCTCGTGGCTGCTGCCGCTGCTCTTCGACAACCCGGAGACGGTGCAGGAGGTCGCCGGCGCGTGGATCGGCGGCACGATCGACACGACGTCGGGCGTGGCGGCCTCGAGCATGATGGTGAGCGACCTGGCCAACCGGCACGCCGTCATCATCAAGGCGGCGCAGAACGTGCTGATCGGCGTTGTGGCCTTCTTCATCGCCCTCTACCTCTCGACGCGCGGCGAGCAGGGCGGCGCCCGCCCCTCGGCGGGCATCGTCTGGGAGAAGTTCCCGAAGTTCATCCTCGGCTTCGTCGCCGCCTCGCTCCTCTTCAGCCTCTGCCAGAGCTACGGGCTCTTTACGCCCGACGCCCGGGGCAAGCTGGCCGAGCCGGCTGTCGCCAATATGTTCTTCACGCTCGCCGCGGCGCTTGTCGCGGGCGTTCGTCTGCGTGGGGCTCGAGACGCGCCTCAAGGAGATCATCTCGAAGGAGAACCGCAACGCCCTGTGGGCCTTCCTCACGGCGCAGTGCTTCAATATCGTCGTGACTTTCGTGATCGCCGCGCTGCTCTTCGGCGTGCTGAAGCCCATGTGGGCATAAACGACCGCAGGACGGCCGCCGCGCTCCGGTTGCAGAACAGCCGCTGCGCTCCGGCCGCTGTCCGATCCGATACACAATCCCCGCTCCGGATACCGATCCTTCGGCCCGGAGCGGGGATTTTTGTTCATGGGGAGTTCCCTTGTGGAATGTCGGGGGCTGCGGTCGGCTCCTTGTCGGAACGGCAGCCGGTAAGATTGCCCGCCGTCCCTCCGGTAGGCTGTCGGAAAGATGGCCCGAAAAGTTTGCCTGTAGTCGGTGCCGGCCGGCGCTACCGCTTCTTGCGGAAAGTCGTTCCGGTGCCCGATCCGGCGTGACGTGGCGGGCGGAATCCCTGCCGCGAGGCCGTCTTTTCTCCGTTCTGCCGACCCGCGCTGCCTGCCGGGTTCTTTCCGACCCCGCTGCGGGTGGCCGCCCCTTTGGCCGGAACAGTTCTGTCTCCTTTGTCCGGAGCGGTTCTCTCCCCTTTGTCCGGGGAGATTCTCTCTCCGTTGTGCCGGGCCGCGCCGTCTGCCGCGTGTACGGCCGGTCGCGCGCTGCGCCGCCCCGAAGCACCCGAAGCACCCGAAGCACCTGGTCCACCCGGCCCGCCCGGTCTGCCCGGGGCCGCCATCTTTCCGCCGAAGAAGTAGCTCTTCTGCCGCCGCTTCTCCTCCTGCGAGCGGGCGACGTAGACCTTCTCGTGCGTATAGGGGTTCTCGCCCGTGTAGAACATCACCGACGAGAGGGTCATCGGCGTGGGGGTGAGGTCCTGCACCTGCTCGAGGTTGAAGTGCAGCCGTCCGAGCACCTTGTCGGCCAGCGCCCGCATGTCCTGCTCCGTGCAGCCGGGGTGCGACGAGATGAAATAGGGGATCAACTGGTAGGGGAGCCCCTCGCGGCGGCAGATGCGGTGAAAATCGGCGTTCAACTGCTCGAAGAGCGCGAAGGGGGGCTTGCGCATCAGTTGCAGCACATGCTCCTCGGTGTGCTCGGGCGCCACCTTCAGCCGCCCCGAGGTGTGGTGGCGGATGACCGTCTCGAGGTAGGGCGAATCGTCGAACAGGTCGTAGCGGATGCCGCTGCCGACAAAGGCCTTCTTGATCCCCTTCACGGCGCGGATCTTCCCGTAGAGCGCCAGCAGCGGCCGGTGGTCGTTGTCGAGGTTCGGACAGCGCTTCGGATGGAGGCACGAGGCGCGGCGGCAGCGCGCGCAGAGCCTCCGGTCGCGCCCGCCCATGCGGTACATGTTGGCCGACGGGGCCCCGACGTCGGAGAGATACCCCTTGAAGCCCGGCATCCGCACGACGCGCTCCACCTCGGCGAGGATCGACCGCTCGCTGCGCGAGGTGACGAACTTGCCCTGATGGGCCGAGATGGTGCAGAAGGCGCAGCCGCCGAAGCAGCCGCGGTGGATGTTTACCGAGAAGCGGATCATCTCCCACGCCGGAATGTCGCCCTTGCCCGCATAGCGCGGATGGGGCGCCCGCTCGTAGGGGAGGTCGAACGAGTGGTCGAGCTCCTCGGTCGTGATCGTCGCGTGGGGCGGCGTGACGACGACATAGCGGTCGCCCACCGCCTCGACGAGCGTCGCCTCGGGCTCCATGAGGTTGCTTTGGGTCTCGATGACGGTGAAGTTCTCGCCGAAGGCGCGCTTGTCGCGGCAGCACTCCTCGAAGGAGTGCAGGCGGATCGTCCGCGCGGGGTCGAGCCGCGCGACATACTCCTCGTCGGCAAGGAAGGCCACCTGCCGCAGCTTGCGCAGCAGCTTGGCGTTGTATCCGTTGCGCAGCGTGCGGGCCACCTGCTCGACGACGCGCTCGCCCATGCCGTAGATCAGCAGGTCGGCACCCGCCTCGGCCAGCACGGAGGGCTTGAGCGCATCGCTCCAGTAGTCGTAGTGGGTCAGGCGGCGCAGCGAGGCCTCGATGCCCCCGACCACCACCGGCGTGTGGGGAAAGAGCCGCTTGAGGATGCGCGTGTAGACCGTCACGGCGTAGTCGGGGCGGAATCCCGCCTTGCCGCCCGGCGTGTAGGCGTCGTCGTGGCGCAGCCGCAGGTTGGCCGTGTAGTGGTTGACCATCGAGTCCATGGCTCCGGCCGTGACGCCGAAGAAGAGCCGCGGCGTCCCCAGTTTGGTGAAGTCCCGCAGGTCGTCCCGCCAGTTGGGCTGGGGCACGATGGCCACACGGTACCCCTCGGCCTCGAGCAGGCGGCCGATGACCGCGGCGCCGAAGGCCGGATGGTCGATGTAGGCGTCGCCCGTGAAGAGGATGACGTCGAGTGCGTCCCATCCGCGGGCGCGCACCTCCTTGATGGTCGTAGGCAGAAACATGGTTTGTTGCTGTGTCTGACGGTCGGGGCTACGGCTCCGTGGCGGCCGCTTCGGGTGTCGATCCTGCGGTGTAGCTGTCCCACTTGGCCAGCACGGCGCGGAAATCCTCCGGCAGTTCGCTCTCGAAGAGCATCTCGCGGTGGGTTGTCGGGTGCTCGAAGCCCAGCGAACGGGCGTGCAGCGCCTGCCGGGGCATCGTTGCGAAGCAGTTTTCGATGAACTGCCGGTACTTGGCAAAGGTCGTGCCCTTGAGGATGCGGTCGCCGCCGTAGCGTTCGTCGTTGAAGAGCGGGTGCCCCTGCCAGGCCATGTGGACACGGATCTGGTGCGTGCGCCCCGTTTCGAGGCGGCACTCCACGAGCGTCACATAGCCGTAGCGCTTCAACACACGCCAGTGCGTCACGGCGTGCTTGCCGTCCGACCCGTCGGCGAAGACGTACATCTTCTGCCGGTCGCGGGGGCTGCGCCCGATGTTCCCGGTGATGGTCCCCTCGTCGGCCTCGAAGTTGCCCCATACGAGGGCCACGTAGCGGCGCGTGATCGTGTGGTCGAAGAACTGCTTGGCCAGCCGCGCGTGCGCCTGTTCGTTCTTGGCGATGACGAGCAGCCCCGAGGTGTTCTTGTCGATGCGGTGCACGAGCCCGGCGCGCAGCTCGCCGTCGCCGACGATGTCGGTGCCCTGCAGGTGGTACATCAGCGCGTTGACCAGCGTGCCGGTGTAGTTGCCCACGCCCGGGTGCACGACCAGCCCCGCGGGCTTGTTGACGATCAGCAGGTCGTCGTCCTCGTAGGGGATGTCGAGCGGGATGTTCTCCGGGCGCAGTTCCACCTCGCGCCGCGGATAGGGCATCACGATGCGGATGTCGTCCAGCGGCTTGACCTTGTAGCTCGATTTTGCGGCCTTGCCGTTGACGAGGATGTTGCCGCTGTCGGCCGCCGCCTGGATGCGGTTGCGCGAGCAGTGCTCCATGCGCACGGTGAGGAACTTGTCGAGCCGCATGGGGGTCTGTCCCTTGTCGGCCACCACGGCGAAATGCTCGTAGAGCCCCGCCCCCTCGTCATCGTCCGAGTCGTCCGTGTCGTCCGTGTCCTCCCCGGCGTCCGATCCCGTCTCCGTCTGCCCGTTCAGCTCGTCGTTCAGGTCGGGACGGGCGGCGTCGCGCACGGTCTCCGTATGTCGCGTGTCGGTCATCAGTAGAAGAATGCGTCGGTTTCCGATTCGGTTTCATTGCTTTCCGTCGGCGTCTTCGCCTCGGGCGGCAGGACGAAACCCCGCTCCAGTGCGGCCTGCGCCAGCGAATCGGCCCGCTCCTCCTCGAGCCGCATGCGCTCTTCGGCGATCTCGCGGGCGCGCTTCTCCGCCGCGGCCCGGCTCTCAGCCACCTTCTTCGTGTCGAGCGTCAGCCTGATGTCCACGCGCGAACCGGGGGCGGCGTTGTACTCGGCCGCCGGGGTCTGGATGTAGACGCGGGCATCCTTCTGGTTGAGCAGGTTCACCCCCTCGTCGAAGTCGATGCGTCCGACGTTGAGGCCCGTCTCCCAGAGTCGCCCCTTCGCCGCCTGCAGGGGCGCCCCGACGAGCTGGGGTACGACGGTCGGCCCGGCCCCCTCCGCGATGCCGACGTGGAGCGTCACACCGCTGCCCATCTCGGCCTCGAGGCGGCTCTCCGGCAGCACGGGCTCGCGGTCGAGGTACTCCTCGAGCACGTAGTTCGTGGCCATGTCGGGGCGGTAGACCAGCTCGGCGATCTCCAGTCCGGCGATTTCGAGCATGTTCTTGGCCTGGCGCAGCGAGCGTCCCGCGACGTAGGGCACGGGGACCATCTTCTGGCGGAAGGAGTTGATCGTGATGTAGACCGTGCGCCCGGGCTTGACCTCGACGCCGCGCTCGGGCAGCTGGTCGAGGACGATGCCGCCCTCGTAGGCCGGCACGAAGAGCGAGTCGTTGACGTGGATCTTCAGGTCGCGTTTTTGCGCCTCGGCAAGGGCCGTCTTGAGGGGCATGCCGGCAAAGTCGGGCACGGTGCGGCGGGCGCCGTGGCGCGTGCCGATCTGCATGACGAGGTGTGCCGCGACGGCCAGTATGAGGATGATCGTCGCGATCATCGCCAGGTTGAAGAGCAGCGGCCAGCGCTCCTTGTAGTATGCGGGATTCTTCATGGGTCGGGTGTTATTTCGGTGCTTTCCGGTAGAGGTAGACGGCAATGCCCAGGTAGATGATGTTGGGCAGCCAGACGGCCAGCCCGGGCGGGAGGGTTCCGCTCTTGGCGAACTCCTCGAAGAAGCGGTTGAAGAGGATGTACGAGAAGCAGAGACCCGTTCCGATGCCGATGTGCAGGCCGGTTCCGCCGCGCACCTTGCGCGAGGAGAGCGACACGCCGATGAGCGTCAGGATGAAGGTCGAGAGCGGGTAGGCGTAGCGGGCGTGGCGTTCGACCTGGATGATGTTGATCGAGTCGGAGCCCTTGGCCTGCTGCTGGGCGAGGAAGTCGTTGAGCTCGGAGATGTTCATCGTCTGGATCAGGTCGTTGATCTCGCCCAGTTCGGAGACCTCGAGGTTGATGAGCGTGTCGAGGTTGCGGTACTGCTCGAAGTGTTCGACGCCGAGCGAGTCGAAGTCGCGGCGCGTGTATCGCGGGGCGGTCCAGCGGCGGGTCTGGGGGTCGACCTTGGCGTCGGCGGCCTCGAGCGAGTGGGTGATCGAGCCGTTCTCGTAGTGTTCCAACACGAAGAAGAGGGCGCGGTGCGAGCTGCCGTTGTAGCCGCGGATGTAGGCGAACGTGCCGGGTTCGATCTGCCGGTAGATGTGCTGGTCGTAGCGGGCGTTCTGCTTGCGGCGGAGGTACTGCGACTCGAAGTCGACGATGTGTCGCTGCGAGATGGGGATGAGCCAGAGGTTGAGGGCGAGCGAGAGCGAGCCGATGATCAGGGCGCCGAGGAAGTAGGGCCACATGAGGCGGCGGAACGACATGCCGCCCGAGAGCATGGCGACGATCTCGGTCTGGTAGGCCATCTTCGAGGTGAAGAAGATGCAGGCGATGAAGGTGAAAAGGCCGCTGAACTGGTTGATGAAGAAGGGGATGAAGTTGAGGTAGTAGTCGAAGATCACGGCCTTGAAGGGGGCGTGGAGCTCCGTGAAGTCATCGACCTTCTCCACGTAGTCGAAGAGCACCACGACGATGATAATCATCGCGATGGCGAAGAAGTACGTGGCGAGGAACTTGCCGAGTATGTAGCGGTCCAGGATTTTGAATCCGGGGAATTTCAGTCTCATAGCCCACAAATGTACGACATTTCGCGCGAAATCCGTGCGCTTTTTCCAAAAAATGGCGGCGGAAGGGGTGCCGCGTTCCTGCGGGCTGGAACTTTGCCGCCCGATTCCGGTCCGCGACGCGAAAAAACGGCCAGCGGAATTTGTTTTTGTCTCTGTTTTTTTTATATTTGCCACAAGCCCTCCCTTGGGGGTATCATCCTGTCCTTTAACAAAAACAGAGTGCCTATGTGGACGATTCTTCTCTATTGCGTTCTCTTTGCCTGGTATCTCTATGCGCTGGTGACCTTTTTCCGCGGTGCGGGACGCAACGGCTGGTCGGCGTGGTGGCTGCTGCCGATCCTGATCTGCCCGCCGAGCGTTGCCGTGCTGCTTGCCCGCACACGGCGTGCGCAGCTGCGCGCCGCGCAGGCTTCCGCCCCGGAGCTCCGGGCCGCCGACCGCCGGGTGAAGGCTTCCGGCTGGTTCCTCGCCGCCTGCATTGCGGCGATGCTGGTTCCCGGAGTTGTCGTGTACTACCGCGTGATGGACGGCGCTTCGGCCGAGTTGCTGCGCACGGTGTCCGCCTGGGAGACCGTATGCCTTGTGGCAGTCGCAGCCCTCTACCTGCTCTGCCTGCGGGCGGGGCGTGCTGTGACGGTGTCCCGCTGATCCCCGCTTCCGCGCTCCAATCCGCGTTCCAAAGGAAAACGCCGCCGGCCCTGTCGGGCTGACGGCGCTTTTGCGTGCGGATGACCCGGCCTCGCCCCGGCAGCTACAGCCGGCGCGTGAGACGCGGAACCATCGTCTCCTTCCACGCCTTGAAGTCCCCGGCCGCGATGTGCTCGCGGGCCATCGTGACCAGCCGCAGGTAGAAGGCGATGTTGTGCAGCGAGGCGATCTGCGCGGCGAGCATCTCGCCGCAGGTGCAGAGGTGGTGCAGGTAGGCCTTCGAGTAGAGCGTATCGACGAAGGCCGTGCCTTCGGGGTCGATGGGCGAGAAGTCGGCCTCCCACTTCTTGTTGCGGATGTTGATGACCCCCTCGGCCGTGAACAGCTGGCCGTTGCGGCCGTTGCGCGTGGGCATCACGCAGTCGAACATGTCCACGCCGCGCTCGATTCCCTCGAGGATGTTCACCGGCGTGCCGACCCCCATCAGGTAGCGGGGCCGGTCCTCGGGCAGGACGGCGTTCACCACCTCGATCATCTCGTACATCACCTCCGTCGGCTCGCCCACGGCCAGCCCGCCGATGGCGTACCCGTCGGCGTTGTAGCGCTGGACATTCTCGGCGGCGCGGATCCGCAGGTCGGGGTAGGTGCACCCCTGCACGATGGGGAAGAGCGCCTGGTAGTGGCCGTACTTGGGCGCGGTCTGGTGGTAGCGGTTGAAGCAGCGGTCGAGCCAGCGCTCCGTCAGGTCGAGCGAGCGGGCCGCATAGTCGCGCGGCGCATCGCCCGGGGGGCACTCGTCGAAGGCCATCATGATGTCGGCGCCGATCGTGCGTTCGGTGTCGATAACGCTCTCGGGCGTGAAGAGGTGCTTCGATCCGTCGATGTGCGAGCGGAAGTAGCACCCCTCCTCCTTGAGCTTGCGGCAGGCCGCGAGCGAGAAGACCTGGAAGCCGCCGCTGTCGGTCAGCATCGGGCCCTCCCACGTCGAGAAGCGGTGCACGCCGCCGGCCTGTTCGATGATCTGCATGCCGGGCCGCAGGTAGAGGTGGTAGGTGTTCGCGAGGATGATCTGCGCGTGCGCCTCGTCGCGCACGTCGCGGTGGAAGATGCCCTTGACGGTCGCCGCCGTGCCTACGGGCATGAAGATCGGGGTGCGGACGACGCCGTGGTCGGTCTGCAGGCTCCCCGCCCGGGCGTGCGACGCCGGGTCCTGGTGTTCGACTGTAAATTTCATGCTCATCTGTGCGGCAAAAATACGCAAAATATTTCTATCTTTGGCGCATATTTCGTCAACATGCAACTCATCGAACGTATTTTGACCTGCTACGGCTGGGAGGGCGCCGCCCTCGCGGGGGTGCTGCTCCTGCTGCTGGGCGTGCAGCTCTACTACTATATCTTCGTCTACGGCCGCATCCCGGGTTACAGGAACAACCGCCGGCCGACGGTTCGCGAGACCGAACCGCCCGTCTCGGTCATCGTGCCGATGTTCTCGGAGGACTACTCGTTCGTCGAGGAGCGCCTGCCGCTCATCCTGGCGCAGAGCTACCCCGACTTCGAGGTGGTAATCGTCTACGTGGGCCACGACACCGACTTCTATGCCGACCTGGTGCGGCTCAAGCAGTCGTTCCCGCTCATCACGACGACGAAGATCCACCTCGACCCGCGCTTCCCCATCTCGCGCAAGATGGCCCTGAACGTGGGCATCAAGTCGGCGCACTACGAGTGCATGGTCTTCACGTCGACGGACGCCTGCCCGCAGACCGACCGCTGGCTCTCGCTCATGGCCAAGGGCTTCATGCGGGGCGACATCGTCCTGGGCTACTGCGGCGTCGAGCGCCGCAAGGGCTTCACCAACTACATGATGCGCACGTGGCGCATGATGCACGCCGTGGACTGGATTGCGCGGGCCGTGCGGCGGCGTCCCTACCGGGGCATCCTCCACAACTTCGGCTTCACGAAGCGCATCTACTTCGGCGCCAACGGCTTCAGCCACCTGAACATGAACATCGGCGAGGACGACCTCTTCCTGCAGCGGGTCATGACGCGCGACAACGTGAGCGTCATCCTCTCGCCGCGGGCCACGCTGCGCGAGAAGGTGTGGGGCGGCATGAGCTGGTGGATGGGCAACCTGCGCTACTACGGCTCGGCCTTCCGCTTCTATCCGCAGGCGGTCAAGAACTACATCCAGTGGGAGCTGGGGTCGCGCTCGCTCTTCTTCCTCGCGGTGATCTGCGCCGTGGCCGTCATGCCGCTCGAGTACAAGCTGGGGGCGCTGCTGCTGCTCGCGGCACGCTACGTGACGGTCTTCGTCGAGGTGCGCCGCATTGCGCAGCGGCTGGGCGAGGAGCGCCTCATGAGCCGCTATTTCATTTATGACCTTTTGAGCCCGCTGTGGGCGCTGGCCCTCGGGGTGATGCTGCTGCGCCGGGACGACCGCGTATGGAGATAGCCGACTACATCGTAGCCGACGACCGGCAGCTCGTGGCACGGGTGCTCGAGGGCGACGACGTGGCCTTCGAGTACCTTTTCAACCGCTACCGCGACGCCATCTACCGGCTCTTCGTGCAGCGGCTGGGGGGCGTGAACGATGCCGACGACCTGCTGCAGGAGACCTTCATCAAGGTCTACATCAACCTGCACCGCTACCGTCCGGACTACACCTTCGGACAGTGGGTCTACACCATCGCGCGCAACACCTTCATCGACTACGTGCGGCGCCGGCAGGAGGATCTGCCCATCGACGAGCGCTTCGCGGCCCCGGCCTCGAACAGCCCGACCCCCGAGGAGAGTTTCATCAACCTCCAGCAGCGCCGGCAGATCGAACACTACCTCGAACGCCTTTCGCCGCGCTACCGGCAGCTTATCCTGATGCGCTTCTTCGACGAATACTCCTACGAGGAGATCGCCGCGAAGCTCTCGCTGCCGCTCGGCACGGTCAAGACGCAGATACACCGCGCCCGCGAGCAGATGTGCCGCATGATCGCCGAGGGCGAGAAGTGACGGCCGCGGCCGGCACCGAAAACGGAACGGACAAGCCCGCCGGGGTGCGCAAGCCCCGGGGCAGAATCGGAAATACAACCGCCATGGAACTGATCCTGAAATACTTTCCCGACCTGACGCCGCGTCAGCGCGAGCAGTTTGCGGCGCTGTGGGACCTCTACGCCGACTGGAACGCGAAGATCAACGTCGTCTCGCGCAAGGACTTCGACCAGCTGTACCTGCGGCACGTGCTGCACTCGCTCGCCATCGCGCGGGTCTGCACCTTCGCCCCCGGGGCGCGCATCCTCGACGTGGGGTGCGGCGGCGGCTTCCCGTCGGTGCCGCTGGCGATTCTCTTTCCCGGGGCGCGCTTCCTGGCCGCCGACTCGATTCGCAAGAAGATCACCGTCGTCGAGGGGGTCGCCCGCTCGCTCGGACTGGAGAACCTCGAGGCACGCACGGTGCGGGTCGAGACGCTCACCGAACGTTTCGACTATGTCGTTTCGCGGGCCGTGACGGCCATGCCCGAATTTGTCGGCTGGGTGTGGAAACTCATCGAGCCGGGTGAGCGGGGTTCGCTGCCCAACGGTATCCTCTACCTGAAGGGGGGCGATCTGGCCGAGGAGCTGGGTCGCACCGGCAAGCGGTGGTACATCTACGACATCCCGCGTTTCTTCGACGAGGAGTTTTTCGAGACGAAAAAGGTGGTCTATACCCCCAAACGCTGACCGCACATCCCGACATCCCGGCATCCCGCATGCTCTAACTTACTGCCACCCAGCGCATTCAGACCCCCCCCTGCGCGTTCCGGCATCCCGCGCATCCCGGCACTCCGCGTGACGGGCCGTGTCGGATCGTATCCCTGCGCAACAATGCGGCCGCCGGCCGCATTCCGGATTCCGGGCGTGCGGCCTTACTGTTGTTCCGGCTTCCGGGCGCTGTCGGCGATGCGGGCGAGGTTGCGCATGAAGGTCTCGGCGTCCGAAGCCCCCGTGATACGCCCCAGCAGGTTGCCGTCGGTGTCGAAGACCAGATAGAGCGGAATCGACCCGCTGCCGTAGCGGCGCATGAGTTCGCGTCCCGTGTGTTTGTCGACATCGTATTTCGCCGCGACGAAGCGTGCCTCGACGAACTCGCCGACTTCGCGCAGCGAGAAGACCTCGCGCTCCATCATCCGGCAGGGCGGGCACCACGAGGCGTAGAGGTCGATAAGCACCAGCTTGCCGCTGCGCAGGGCCATCTCGCGCACGGCGTCCGTGGATTTGGTCTCGAAACGCACCTGTGCCGCGGCGCCGAGCGGGCCGAGCAGCAGCAGGAGCATCAGCAGTCTCTTTTTCATCTTCAGCGTGTGTGTTTTGGGTTCCCGGCGTGCAATTACCGCGCCGGGATGTTCGTCTCGGGCCCCGGCCGTTGCTGTGGCCTTCGCTCCGTGTCGAAGACCGGTGCCGTCAGCCGTTGTGCCGCTCCAGCTCCTGCGTGCTCAACAGCCCGCAGGCGGCCTGGATGTCCTCGCCGCGCGAGGCGCGGATCGTCGTCTGGATGCCTTTGGCCGTGAGCGTGTCGCGGAAGCGGACGATCTCCTCGTCCGGGGGCGAGAAGTAGGGCGATCCGGGAATCTTGTGGAAGCGGATGAGGTTGATGCGGCACTTGATGCCGTCGAGCAGGCGGCACAGCGCGCGGATGTGGCGCGGCGAGTCGTTCAGCCCGCTCATGAGGATGTACTCGAACGAGACGCGGCGCTGGTGCGTGAAGTCGTACCCGCGCAGGATGTCGACCACTTCGGCAATGGGCCACGCCCGCTCGACGGGCATGATGGCGGCCCGCTCCTCGTGTACGGGGTTATGGAGGCTGACGGCCAGGTGGACCTTTGTCTCGTCGAGGAAGCGCCGCAGTGCCGGCGCAACGCCCGCCGTCGAGAGGGTGATGCGCGTGGGCGACCAGGCGAAGCCCCAGTCGGCAGTCATGATCCCGAGCGCCCGCAGCACGTTGTCGAGGTTGTCCAGCGGCTCGCCCATGCCCATGAAGACGACGTTCGTCAGGCGGTCGCGCTCGGGCAGCGAGACGATCTGGTTGAGGATTTCGGCGGCCGAAAGGCTGTGCTGCAGCCCCTGCCGTCCCGTGGCGCAGAAGCGGCAGCCCATGCGGCGAC
>ERZ780025.595-NODE-595-length-13616-cov-7.248654_pt1 | contig 13616 bp, 8 predicted proteins | sample MGYA00511862_ERZ780025 | MGnify/ENA primary metagenome ERZ780025 (study PRJEB29588, sample SAMEA2156186) | human gut metagenome | biome: human gut; feature: human-associated habitat; material: faeces | place: Denmark | collected 2008/2010 ...
ACGTTGACTGCCCGGGCCATGCTGACTACGTTAAGAACATGATCACCGGTGCTGCACAGATGGATGGTGCTATCCTCGTTGTAGCTGCTACTGATGGTGTTATGGCTCAGACCAAGGAGCACATCCTTCTGTCCCGTCAGGTAGGCGTTCCTTACATCATCGTATTCCTGAACAAGTGTGATATGGTTGACGATCCCGAGCTGATCGAGCTGGTTGAGATGGAAGTAACCGAGCAGCTGGAAGAGTACGACTTCAATGACTGCCCTATCATCAAGGGTTCCGCTCTGAAGGCTCTGGAAGATCCCAGCAGCGAGTGGGGCGACAAGATCATGGAACTGATGGATACTGTAGATTCTTATATCCCTGATCCTCAGCGTGATACTGATAAGCCTTTCCTGATGCCCGTCGAGGACGTATTCACCATTACCGGTCGTGGTACCGTTGCTACCGGTCGTGTAGAGCGTGGTGTTCTGCATCTGAATGATGAAGTTGAAATCGTTGGTATCAAGGAAGAGACCAAGAAGACTGTTGTAACCGGTATCGAAATGTTCCGTAAGATGCTGGATGAGGCACAGGCTGGTGATAACATCGGTGCTCTGCTTCGTGGTATCCAGAGAACTGAAATCGAAAGAGGACAGGTTCTGGCTAAGCCCGGTACTGTTACCTGCCACAGAAAGTTTACCGCTCAGGTATACGTTCTGACCAAGGATGAAGGTGGACGTCATACTCCTTTCTTCAACAACTATCGTCCTCAGTTCTACTTCAGAACCACCGACGTTACCGGCGTTTGCGAACTGCCCGCTGGTGTTGAGATGTGCATGCCTGGTGATAACGTAGAGATGACCATCGAACTGATCCATCCTATCGCTATGGAGCAGGGTCTTACCTTCGCTATCCGTGAGGGTGGTAGAACCGTTGGTTCCGGCCGTGTAGCTACCATCATCGAGTAATTGTGCGTTAGCAATGAGAAGCATTAAATAAGTGTAAAATAGTCCAGAGCAAGCTTGCTTGCTTCTGGGCTTTTTTATGCTTATGGGAATGCGGCGAATGCCGCATTCATCGAGGAAACACGCATATAGAATGTTACATATAAAGTGGTTGTATCTTCAAGTAAAAATTGGTTGACAAAAATGACTACTGACAGTAGACTATACATAAACGACTACACGCAGTAGACGAAAGGGGGGGTGATCATATGAGTGAAATAAGATTAGGAGCAGTAGAGTCCAAGTTTGCAGATATCATATGGAATAATGAACCATTGCGACCAGTAGAATTGGAGAAACTCGCGGAAGCTGAATTGAATTGGAAGCGGACGACTACTTTAACCATTTTAAAAAGGTTATGTGAAAGAGGAATTTTTCAAAACAAGGACCGAATGATTACTTCCTTAATCAGTAGGGAAGAGTTTTATGCTCTCCAAAGTGAAAAGTTTGTGAATGACACTTTTGAAGGTTCATTACCGGCTTTTTTGGCAGCATTCGGTTCCAGAAAGAAGTTATCGGATATGGAAGTGGAGGAACTGAAAAAGGTGATAGATAGTATGAGGAGGTGAGTAGATGGATTGGTACGAATTATTACCTAAGATTTTGAATATGAGTCTTACGGCAAGTGTTATCATTGTTACGGTGCTTATACTCAGAGTGCTGCTGAGACGGGCACCCAGGATATATTCCTATATGTTATGGACAGTTGTACTGTTTCGTCTGCTTTGCCCTATCGCTATAAATACTCCCTTATCGGTATTGGGTTTATTTGATCCCCCAATTGTGGAAACAACTGATAGTGTGAGTCAGGTTGCATATATTCCGAACAATATCGTTCATACAGAGAATCCAGAAGTGACATTACCAGTTCCGGTATTGGATAATGCTATAAATAATGCGTTGCCACAAGGGGCGGAACAGCTTGTAGCAGATCCTTTGGAGGCGCCTGTCAGCATTGCAACCTATATATGGCTGGATGGAATCGTGGCTATGATAGGCGTTAGCATGATTTCTTATGTTAAGTTACGAAAGAGTCTGGTTGGAGCTGTACAGGTAAAGGATAATATTTATGTTGCGGATTACATTACCACTCCTTTTGTTCTTGGCATATTCAGACCGCATATTTATTTGTTATCTTCATTAAGCGAACAGGAACAGGAGTATATTCTAAAACATGAGCAATATCATATTCGCAGAGGGGACCATATTTTTAAATTGCTTGCCTATGTAGCCCTTTGCCTACACTGGTTTAATCCATTGGTTTGGCTAGCCTTTCTATTATTTAGCAAGGACATGGAAATGAGTTGTGATGAGGCGGTTGTCAAAAAACTTGGGGAAGATGTACGAGCAGATTATTCTGCTTCTTTACTGAATTTAGCAACAAATAGTGCTATTATGTTTGGAATGCCACTTGCATTTGGTGAGGTGGATACCAAAGGACGCATCAAAAACTTGGCAGCGTGGAAGAAACCTACTTTTTGGGTTACCATAGGGGCAATTGTGATATGCATTTTAGGAATTGTGATATGTGTATCCAATCCCAAGGAAGAACCTTTGCATGCATCGGAACCTTTTGGTCATAGCTACAGGGTGGAAGAGATTTTCTTCATAGATGCCCGTTATTCCTCCGCAATCACACCGGAAACAGCGCCCAGATATCAGTTTACTTCAGATTATGCTATGTTTGTATCCGGAGACGTATTGGATGATAAGAGTACAACGGAGTGGGTGCAACAGTTGGGGAATTTTGAAGAGGTAGAGATTACAGCTGAAAATTTTGATAACCATTTTAATATGACAGGGTTCACTATTTCAAATGATACCTGGTCCAAATTCAGAAGTGAAATAAATAAGGCATGGCGGATAAATGCGGATAATAGTTTTTACTATTTTCTGCAGAACCAAGATGGCAGTGTATATCTGACTTACGGATATGATATAGATAATAGTACGAATATATTGGAGGAAGGCTCACACATCCGTTTCCTGTTTCGATTGGAACGTACAGATATTTTAAGTTGCAATGCCGTTAGTGCAGATTACAATGCTTATATTGAGCCTGCCTATTATTCAAGTAGCTATGAAGGGGAGTATGACGATTTATATTCCAATCCTATAAATAATTCCGGTAAGCTGATATTTACAGTGGATGGTGGTACAGATACGGATATTTTGGTTGTTAATGAGGAGTATCATAAATACACATCGGAAGAAGTAATTGTAGAAAGAGAAACTTATGAGCTGGAATGTAATCCACAGGGAAAGTTTGAGTTGGAGGTTTCTGTTCGAGGCGATGAACGTGATGAGGCAATCTATTCCATTTATGTTCGTGGAAAATCCGGATTCTATGTAATGAAGATAGATTTTCAGACAAGTGAAGGCGCAGTGGAAATTGATAGGTCGGAAACGCCGGAAGTTGAAAATATAGTGGACAAGACGGATTCCTTAGATACAGCCATATTAAACGCTATTGTTGAACATACTGTATCCGATTATCCGGTTGGTGCCTATCATTGTGCCAGCTTTGTGGAGTTCCATAGTGAGGAATTATGCGGAGTGCCTATTGCTGATGGGAATATTTCGAAAGAGTTAATAATGGTATACGGAATGGCATTGGAACAGTCATTTTCTTATTCGGAAGGTAAGTTAAATCAAGTCGGTGGAAGCCATATGCCGGTGGTCATCACTTTTGAAGTGGCAGATAATACATATACGGTGACTGATTTTTGGGTTCCCAGAGATGGAAGTTATTATGTATCGGATATTAGGGACAAATTTCCGGATGAAATTGAAGAAGATGCTCTGGATACGCAGAAATATGTGGTGGCTCAAATACAAGAGTGTTATAGTAGGGCGTTTCAGTATTACCAGGTAGATACGGAAGCCGTTATAGAAGAATTATTTGACAAAATGGAAGCATCTCCGGCAACCGCATCGAATCCGGCAGATTATATTGATGCACATTCTTTGGAATACAGAGAACTTATGTATTATGGACAATACAGTTTAAACTATATCTTTCATAAATTTATGGAAGGAGAACAGAAGGGATTGCGTGGTCAATTGATGAAGATACTTTTAGATGATTTGGCCCCAGAAGCAAAGCTTCGATTATATGCAGAAACTGGACAAGAGTACTTCGATGAATGGGCAAAGGGTGCTGTAGAAGTATTAGAGCAACATGATATGGAATGGATAAAAGAAAATCAACCCGCAATGTGGATTTATTTGCAGATGGTTGAGTAAAGGATGAAGAGAACAGCTTCGTTACAGTGTGACGAGGCTGTTTTTTGTTAGTTGTAGTCGTTTTTTGTAGATGTTATAGTTAGAAAGTATGAAATATAGAAGAAAACTACGATATAAAATGGAAAGTTTGTGATATAAATGGTTGGAATATATTTTAGTGGCACCGGCAATTCCAAATTTACTCCAAGAATGGGTTCATACAAGGTAGAGACATTAGATATACATTTGAATCAGAAAAAAACAGTCTAAACACAATGAGTGTGGAAAATCTCATCAGTCAAATATTTAATACATAAAAGATGCCCGAAAAAAGATGTGAATAATTCCGTATAATCAAACAGCGTCTGATAATATTTGTTAATAATATTTTGAAATGCAATTTTTGATAAAAGAAATATGTATGTTATAATGGGACATATAAGAAGTGAATAAAATACAGAAAAATCAGTGAAAAGGTAGAGAAATGGCAGAAAATGGCAGATAGAAGGCTTTTGACTTTAAGAAAAACAATAATGTTTTATATTTGTATATGGAACATTTTTTTATTGATCGGCTGTGCGAAGACTGAGATGGTGTCTGAGGACAATACAGTAACAAATGAAAATATTGCCAGTACCACAGGAACTATTGCAATAGAAACAGAAGCAATAGAAACAGAAGTAATAGAAACAGAAACGCAGGATGCAATCCAGCCATCTTCCGACCAACCACCGGAAGCCACCCGAGAGTACAAGATCATCATGGTAGGGGATGTACTGCTTCACACTCCGGTGGAGGAAAGCTGCATGCAGCCGGATGGAAGTTATGATTATGATTCGCTGTTTTTCCACACAAAAGAGGAGATCGCGGCGGCAGATCTTGCCCTGGTGAACCAGGAGGTGATCATAGGCGGTGCGGATCTTGGAATCTCCGGGTATCCCTGCTTCAATGCGGATTACAGTCTCTGCGATTCATTGGTGGGAGCAGGATTCGATGTCATCTGTCATGCCACGAACCATGCTATGGACAAGGGGCGTGCGGGGCTGGTAAATTGTGCAGAGTACTGGAGGGACGAATATCCACAGATCACTGTCCTTGGTATTCATGATACTGCGGATACCTCCACTTCCTGTGGCGCAGATCCGGCGATCATTGAGCTGGGAGATATACGGATTGCAGTCCTGAACTACACTTATGGGACCAACGGCATTTCTCTGCCGGCGGATATGCCCTATGCGGTGGATCTGTTGAATGAGGAACAGGTGGCGGCAGATATTCAGAGGGCAGAGGAATTGGCGGACTTCACCATCGTATGTCCGCACTGGGGAACGGAGTACAGGCTGACGTCAGATGCTTCCCAGGAGAAATGGACCAAGATATTTGCGGAAAACGGTGCGGATTTGATCCTGGGTACCCACCCGCATGTCATTGAACCCATAGAATGGGTGACAGATGAAGCGAGCGAGCATGAAATGCTGGTCTATTATTCTCTGGGCAATTTCGTGAACTGGACCTCTGGGACGGGAGAGGGTGTCGCTAACCGTATGGTAGGCGGCATGGCCGAGGTAACGCTTACGAAGAATGATAATGGAGAACTGGAGATTGCAGATTATGGGGTGAAACCGATGATCAGTCATGTGGCTTCCGGTCCCGAAGGTGTGACAACATATTTTCTGGAGGATTATCCGGAAGAACTGGCAGAGGAAAATGAGATCGTTTCGCAGGATCCGGAGTTTTCCAGAGAATACTGTGTCAATTTGTGTGATTCCGTATGGGGAGACCTGTGGAAGACAGAGTAGACAAGTGACATATAGTCTGTTAAAATAAAAAAAGTTGTTGATGCAACAACAAAATGCGACCTATTTTGCAGAATAATCCATAAGAAATATTTTTACTGCCGGCAAGGCGGCGTGTTATAATAAAAATACATATAGGGGTACGCAAACGAGAAGAGAGAAGGCAAAGGAGGAGTTACAATGAAACAACAGTTGGAACCGTTGTTTACGCCGTGGAAGATCGGAAACTGTGAGATTAAGAACCGCATTGTTCTGACATCCATGGGTGGCACAAACCTGTTGGGATGGATGGAAGTGAACCATTTTGACAAGGATGGTGCGAAATTTATTCTGGAGGTAGCGAAAAATAATTGCGGTCTGGTGCTTCCGGGATGTCAGCCGGTATACAATCCCATGTACGGACAGTGGCTGTATAAGAAGAAAAAAATGTATGAGGATCTGGCAAAGTGGATGCCAGAGTTCCACAAGACAGGAGCAAAGCTGTTCGTCCAGCTGACGGCAGGTTTCGGCAGATCGTTCACCATCAGTGAAATGATGGAGACCCTGTACACCAATAAGGCATTGCGGGTACTGGCGAAGCCTTTTATGGATCTGGACAAGATTACAGCCGCACCCAGCCCGTCTCCGAATCGCTGGTCAGATAAAGTTCCTTCCCGGGAGATGACTGTGGAGGAGATTCAGGAGTTCATCACCGCATTCGGTAAGACTGCAAAATTATTAAAGGATGCCGGTGTGGACGGTGTGGAGATCCATGCGGTACATGAAGGCTATCTGCTGGATCAGTTTACTTTAAAATATGTGAATCATCGAACCGATGAGTATGGTGGATCTTTTGAAAACAGATATCGTTTTGCTGTAGAGATCGTAAAAGAGATCAAGAAAGTCTGCGGGCAGGATTTCCCTGTGTCTCTTAGGTACAGTGTGGAATCCAAGACCAAGGGCTTCCGTGAGGGAGCACTTCCCGGAGAAAGCTTCACAGAAGCAGGCCGTGATATGGCAGAATCCGAAAAAGCAGCGAAGTATCTGCAGGATGCCGGTTACGATATGTTAAACTGCGATAACGGTACTTACGATGCCTGGTACTGGGCACATCCCCCTATCTATATGCCGGAGAACTGCAATCTGGAGGATGTGGCGCATATCCGTAAATTCGTGGATATCCCTGTGGTATGCGCCGGACGTATGGATCCGGAGACGGCTGCGGCTGCTATTGCAGACGGAAGAATCGATGGTGCCGGATTCGCCAGACAGTTCCTGGCAGACCAGGAATGGGTGACCAAGCTGATGAATGATAAGGAGGACGACATCCGTCCCTGTATTCTGTGCCACAACGGCTGCTTCAACATGTGTCACTATAAGGGAGTTCCCAATGATCAGGCATTATCTGATTCCCTGCATCTGGCACGCTGTGCGGTAAATGCCGAGACCATGCAGTGGGAGAAGCACAAGATCGTCCCGACCACCAGCCCGAAGAAAGTACATATTATCGGTGGCGGTATCGGCGGCATGGAGGCTGCCAGAGTACTGAAGCTGCGGGGACATGAGCCGGTGATTCACGAGCAGACAGATCACCTGGGCGGAACCTTTATTGCTGCCAGTGCGGAAAGCTACAAGGGAAAACTGCGGGATCTGCTGACCTGGTATCGGAAGCAGATGACAGATTTGGGGATCGAGATTCATTACAATGAAAAAGTGGAGAGTATCGATCAGTTTGCCGGTGTTCCCGTGATCATTGCTACCGGAGCAGTGCCCAGAGTACTGAAAAAAGTGCCCGGTCATGAGAAGATGGTTGAAGCATGCGAATACCTTACCGGTACTCCCGTAGGAGAAAAGGTTGCCGTCATCGGCGGCGGACTCACCGGCTGTGAGATTGCTTATGAACTGGCGCTGCAGGGCAAACAGCCTGTAATCGTAGAGATGAAAAACGATCTCATCGCCCAGACCGGAGTATGCCTGGCCAACAGCTCCTATCTGAGAGAGTGGTTCGCCTGGAAGAAAGTGCCCGTATATCTGGAAACTACGCTGCAGGAAGTAAAGGATGACAGCATCGTATGCAAGGATGCTTCCGGAAAAGAGATCATAATTCCCTGTGACAGTGTGATCAGCTCCGCAGGATACATTCCCAATCCACTGGCACCGAAGGGCAGCAATGTCAGCCTGGTAGGTGACTGTGACGGTGTAGGAAATCTGCGAAGTGTCGTATGGCGCGCTTATGAAGTTGCCATGAAGATTTAAAGGGAGGGAAATCAATGAACTTAACAAAAGAACAACAGGAAATATATGATGGAAAACAGGGAGCGACCCTGGCGAAGGTCATGCAGACGCTGGTGCGCTACGGCGAGCTGTTCGGTGCGGACGGTATGGTGCCTGTGACCAGTAAATACAACCATCTGGTAACCTCTTTCGGATTGAAAGCACTGGCGCCGGTGTATGAACTGATGAATCAGCTGATCGAATCCGGCAATGTATCCAAACAGAAATTTTCCGCCGATCCGAGACCACTGGATCCCAATGTGCCAAGTTCTTTCTTACAGGATTTTGTGTTCAAGAATTTCATGTACTCCAAGCAGGATGACTACGAGAAACAGCTGACACAGCTGGGTATCATGGAAAAGGATGCTTACACCTGCACCTGCTACATGGATGAAGTGGGAAATACCCCGGCCATGGGAGAGGTGCTGTCCTGGTCTGAGTCTTCTGCGGTGGTCTATGCCAACTCCGTATTGGGAGCAAGATGCAATCGTAATTCCGGTATCATTGACCTCATGGGTTCGGTAGTGGGCTATGTGCCCCGTTTCGGTCTTTTAACGGATGAGGGCAGAAAAGCCACCTGGATCGTTAAGATCGAGACCACGAAAAAGCCGGAAGCACAGCTGCTTGGATCTGCCATCGGTATGAAAGTGATGGCGGATGTTCCCTATATCGTAGGACTGGACAAATGGCTGGGCGGTGAGCTGGATGATGCAGCGAAAACCTATCTGAAGGATTTCGGCGCAGCGACTGCTTCCAACGGTGCGGTAGGTCTGTACCATGTGGAAAATATCACTCCGGAGGCTGTAAAATACGGAAAAGATCTGATCGCGGAGGATGCAAAGGTATATGTGGTAGATGATGCGGAACTTCAGAGGGTCTATGAGAGCTATCCGGTGATCTGGAAAAAGAAGGATGCCAAGCCGAAGCTGTGTTTCATGGGATGTCCCCATATGAGTTTACAGCAGCTCATCGACTGGACGGAAAAAGTCTCTCAGAGCCTGAAAGAAGCCGGTAGAGCCAGAGTGTGTATTCCTACCGTATTCACAGCGGCACCTGCGGTACTGAAAAAGTTTCAGGAGACCCCTTATGCGGAGACATTAAAAGCAACGGGAGTCATTACTTCCTATATCTGCCCGTTAATGTATATGAATAATCCTCTCAGCGAGAAGATGCCGGTCATTACTTCCAGCAACAAGCTGCGTACCTATACCAGCGCAAGATATTATACCGATGCTGAGATCTTAGAGCAGATTACGAAGGGAGGAGCGGACAGATGAAAGAATTTAAAGGAAGAATCGTAGCCTCCGGAACTGTAACAGCCAAGGCACTGGTATCTCACGGGGGTCTGAACACACTGGCATCTTTCCAGAAGGCATTACAGTTCGGTGATAAAAAAGCAACCTGCGGAGATCAGAATAATCCCGACCTCTATGGTAAACAGATGGCGGGCAAAGCCCTGTGCCTGCCGACGACCATAGGATCTACCACCGGCGGACTGGTACTTTACTGTGCCTGCTCCATGAACAGACAGCCGGCATGTATGCTGTTTTCCGAACCTATTGATTCCCTGGCAGCAGCCGGAGCTATTCTGGCAGATGTGTGGCTTGACAATGTGCAGATGCCTGTTATTGACAGCCTGGGGGAAGAGTTCCTGGAATATGTGAAGGATGACATGAATATTACCGTAAAAGAAGACGGTACGGTAGTAGTGGAATAGTTCAAATAGCTTTAAGAACAGCTTTCGAAGGAAACTTCGGAAGCTGTTTATTATTTTATGAAAAAACTTTTATGGAAAAAATTTATTTTTCTGCAACCGAAAATACGATATGCTTATCTAATGTATGTGAACACAAAATACCTTGCAAGGCATCCGGCCGGATGAAGAACGGGAGGAACCATGGAGAAACTGGTGAAAAAAGCGAAAAAAGGAGACGCGGAAGCATTCATTGCTCTGATGGAACAGAACAGGCAGAGCATGATACGGATCGCGTTCGCTTATCTGGGGAACGAAGAGGATGTTGCCGATGCCATGCAGGAGACCATACTTTCAGCTTTTGAAAAGCTGGATACCTTACGAAGAGCTGAATATTTCAGAACCTGGCTGATTCGTATTCTGATCAACCAATGTATTGCAATGAGACGGCACAGGAGTCAGACGGTTCCCATGAACGAGGCGGAGGAATCTTCACAGTTCTATGATTTCAGTACGGATCTGGAATTCAATGATCTGTTGAAAACTCTGCCGAAGGACAGCCGGCTGATCTTCCAGATGTATTATGGGGAACAGTTTTCCATAGGAGAGATCGCACAGCTGCTCCATATGAAAGAAAATACGGTGAAGAGTAAAATTCACCGGGGCAGAGAACAACTGAGATCGCAGATGGGTGTAGGAAAGGAGAATTGCCATGGCAAACAGTCCGTTGATTGACAGAAAAATAGAGGAAGCATACGGAATTATCAGAGAAAGATCGGAAAAGAAAAAAAGACAGAGTCGAAAAAGAAAGTTTGTGCAGACGGGGGCTGCAGCTGCAGCGATTGTTGTAGCTATTGGATTCTGTGCGGCAAATCCGGTCTTGGCAAAAGAACTGCCTCTGATCGGCAGCGTGATAGAACGGGTACAGGAGCTGCTGGGGTTCCAGGAGATTCCGACAGAAGAAATTGTAACGCTGGTACCAACAGGGCAAGGAAAATACAATGCCGGGGAGAGAGAAGAGGCTGGGGACAACAATACCGGAGCCACTGGGATCCAGAGTACGGAAACCAGTGTGGAAGCTACAGAACCGGCGCAGTATCAGGTATCGGATCAGGGCTACACCATTACCTTGACGGATTATTATGCCACAAACCAGGCAATTTTCCTGGGGGTAAAAATGGAGAGCGAAGAGGGATTCCCGGAGATGTCAGCGGATAGTGACGGAAAAAGCCAGATCATGATCGCAACACTGGAGGAGTATTCTTTCCGAAGCGGCGATCCGGTACACGGGGGCAGGGCGCTTGTGGGGCAACTTGTGGATAAACATACTTTTCTGGGACTGATCCGTATCGATTACAAATCGATCCAGACAGGGGATCAGGGATACTATGAACAGATTCCGGAAGACATGACACTGCAATTGGAAATTCCGTATTTTTTCCTATATCCGAAGGGGGCTTCCAAGGAGACAGTACGCGGAAGCTGGAAATTCCCGGAGCTTTCAGTCTCCCAGAGCGATAAGGAAATGCAGGTCATAGAGATAGGCGAAACGAATGCAGCGGGCTTCGGGCTGGACAGAATCGAAGTCTCTCCGGTGGAGCTTACGGTATATGACATTTTCCCGGAAGATCATCTTGTTGTGACCGTAGTGTTGGATAAAGATGGAAGAAAACTGACATACGCAGGAAACAATACCAACGAGCTGTCGGTCAGCGGATACGATATATCCGAGATCACAGTGTACCTCTATGATTATGATGAATACATGGAGATCAAGGGGCTGGCACTGGGAGAAAATTCGACAGCATTCCGTGAAATACTTGAGAAAAATGCTCTTTATGAAAAAAAGATTTCGATAGAAACAGACAAGTCGTAGTATATCTGCTGTGGTAGCCGCAATGACTGCTGAAGTCGTAGTTAGCATATTAGCATAGCTGCGGTTCATGGAAAGCAGAAAATAGTGAAGCTACAGGCGAAGTGGGAACAAAAACGGCTTTCGGAGATCTCCCGGAAGCCGCATATTTTTCGACCTAAAATTGTTTGCCGCCATTCAGAGTTAATTATGGGGAGACGTTCCAAAACGCCGTGCATATATCGTAGGTGTCATTCCTGTAACTTTCTTGAATATTTTGCTGAAATAGTAGGGGTTATTTCCGCAGCCGACCAATGTGGCAACATTTTGGATTTGTTCCACACTTGTTCCGGACAGAATTTCTTTTGCCTTTTCAATACGGTGTTCGGTTACATAGCTTGAAAAAGTCTGCCCGACTTCTTTTACGAAAATACGACTGACATAACTCGCGTTCATATAGAGTATATTTTCCGAAATACCCTTCAATGTCATGTTTTCTTCGGAAATATGGTCATCCACGTAATTGATTATTTTCTGAATAAACGGGCTGTATTTTCCGTTGGAACTTGTATCGGTGATCTGATAAATCTCATTCATGGTAATGTTGCAAATATTTGTGAGATTGTCTTCATTGTGAAGCCGTGAAAGCGTCTGCGATACGGTCTTAATATCTCCGGAGACAGTTTCTATACTCAAGGAGATTAAAAGTTGTGAGGCTAATTGTATCAGAAAATCCTTATCTCCGACAGATAGAAGAATATTATGAAGTTCTTCCTCAATTTCTATAATAGAATGATCATCGCCGGGGGAATGCTCCTGAAGCAATTTTTGTGTAATCAATGAAACGTCGGAAAAAATCAGGTCATAATTAGAATTAGGAATGAGATGATCTTCTTCTACAAAATAGAATGTATCATAGCGTTTCAGCTTCGGAATCAGCATAAGTAAAAGCTTTTCCAAATTGGGGAATGTCTTTCGCTCATATACAATACTCACTTTTTGATCGGGAAAGTAAAGCGTTGAGAGAAAGTCATCGAGGGAGCTGTAATCCCTTGTATAATCGGGAAATATAAGCAATAAAATATTAACGGTATAAATGGCGTGAAAACAAATATTTTGAGATACATTTGTCCAATATCTGTGAAGTTGCTCCATAGCGGAATTTATAAAATTTTTTTCCAGATAATAAATGGCACAGTATTGGAATGGCTGTTCGTATAGTTCCAAATAAGGAGCATTTATTTCAAATAATTTCGTGGTTACATTGGGAAGCCGGATACCTTCACGAATAAGATTCTGAAGCATTACATGTTGTATCTGGGCATCCTGAATGGTAACGGGGGATAAATTTTTTTCCTGTTTTAATTGTAAACATTCCGATACCATTTCCTGTAACGCAGAACGTAGCTGTTCTTCATCACAAGGTTTCAGAAGATAATGTTTTACACCCGATTTCATTGCTCTTTTCGCATAGTCAAATTCCGCATAGCCGGATAATATAAGGAAGCGTGTGTCTAAGGCGGTGCGCTGGATGCGCTCAATCAACTCCAGACCACTAATCCCGGGCATATTGATGTCTGTCATAACAATATCGGGGCATTCATCAAGTATCATATGGTATGCATCCACTCCGTCCTGACAGGTGCCGATCAATTCAATTCCGAGCGAGGACCAGTCTGTGAGGCGCGCAAGTGTTTCACAAATGATTTCTTCATCTTCCACAATTAATAATCTCAAAATATTTTTTCTCCATTTTTATCCTGTCTGCTGTTTAAAAAAATTGCAGTATCTTCAGGACTCAAAATTAAAAC
>ERZ780025.597-NODE-597-length-13570-cov-2.579874_pt1 | contig 13570 bp, 14 predicted proteins | sample MGYA00511862_ERZ780025 | MGnify/ENA primary metagenome ERZ780025 (study PRJEB29588, sample SAMEA2156186) | human gut metagenome | biome: human gut; feature: human-associated habitat; material: faeces | place: Denmark | collected 2008/2010 ...
TTAGCAACTTCATCATACAATCTACTGATTTTTTCATCAAGATAGCATCTAAATTGTTTATTCTCTCCACTTTTTCCATACGTTTTAAGCTGTTGTTGTATAGTAAATTGTATACTATCCCCGCATTTCATATCAACCGGCAACATCTTCTACCATCGCAGTCTTCTTAAAGCTATCAATAATATCGAAGATCTCATCGAGCTGCGGCCCTTCGAAAATATTGTATATTGTCTTGGGCTTGTCAAAAGGCGCTTTTTCTAATACCTCATCTGTTTTTACATATCCATTAGCACAAACATAATCAATCAGTTTTTCTACAAACACTATTTGATTCTGGTTAAGCTTTTGGCTATTGATGAAGCTTGTAAAAGCATCCCTTACTGACTCCTTATCCATACCAGCTATATTGCGAACCAAAATACCAATAGGAGTATCCTTAAACTCCCTTTTATAATCTGCTTCATTTCCTAATTTTTTCAGGAAAACATTCTGCAGTTCATGTAATTCCGCATCAGTAATTGGTTTATTATGCGTAAGCTTGAAAATAGCCAGGCTGTCTTTGTTTTCTTCAATATAACGGTTAACTTTTTTCTTATAGTTCTCAAAATCCTGTACTATAGGCAGTACTTCCCCTTCCTTAGTCTCCACAATAGGATCAGTAAGAACTGTTTTGATTATTTTAGTTTTCCTACCATCATACAGCAGCTGAATAAGGTCACGCAGTTCTTTCCTCGTATTCTCAAACAGCAAAATGTCATTAGCCTTCCAGTATTCATCGCTCTGGATCAACTTAATTTCAGGCAACTTATTCTTAACTTGAGGTATGCCAGACTTTCCCTCTAACATTTCCGCTGTCTTTGTTAGCTGATTTTTACAAGCATTAAAAGAGCTACGTTTCTCAATAAATGCTATCATCAAGCCATACATGAAGTTGTCAAAGCGTTTTGCGTACTCATCTTGTTCTTCATTATATACTAATGGCGCAATCTCTTTACAAAGCTCTCCAACAGCTTCACTGCTAAGGTACCGGAACGCCTCTTTATTGTTATAGGCCTCTACATATCTACGCTTCAAGCGCACAACAACAGACTGCTTATTAAGCGCTAGTATCTGCCCAACAACAACATCAATAAGCTCATTCCTAAACGCCTGATACTTTTCTTCACCAAAGACAGGCTCCTGCATTGCTTTTATCAACGTTATCTGTTTAATGAAGATGCTTTCAGTTAACGATATAATCTTGTTGCCCTCAACGCCATTCTTTTTAGCTCTGAAGAACTCAAAATTCTGCCCATAATCGAAGATAAAGAAATACTTTTTGTCTTCATACTCCCCATTTTTGGAATCTACACAGTTCAAATTTTCACAAAGCCGAGTACCACGACCAATCATCTGCCAAAATTTAGTTTTGCTGTGAACTTTTTTGAAAAACACAAGATTTACAAGCTCAGGAACATCTATACCTGTGTCCATCATATCAACAGATACCACAATAAAAGGATTCTTATCGGGCACTTTAAAGTCATCAATAATGCTCTGTGCGTAATCATCCTCACATACTACAACAGAAGCAAAATGTCCAGCATATTGTGGATATAATTTGTCAAAACGCTCAACTATATATCTTGCATGTTCTTTTGTGGCAGCAAAAATAATACTCTTGCCCAGCTTATCTCCACCGTTGATTTTAATACCTCGCTCCATAAGATCAGTAATACACCTATCAACAGTACCACGGTTAAATACTATTTTATTTATTAACCCTTCGGCAATATATTCAGGCATATCATTAGTTCCATCTTCGGTAAAATCTTCCTCATAACGCTTTTTATCATCATCTGACAGCTGATCATAATCAATACCTTCGCTTACAAACTTTGATTTTACCTCGTAGTTATAATAAGGCACAAGATAGCCTTCTTCTACTGCTGTATCATATTCATAAGCAAATGTCGGTACGTTATCTTCCATTTGAAAGAACTCATAGGTATTTTTATCTACTTCTGTCTTTGGCGTGGCTGTCAATCCAACCAGGATTGCATCAAAATAGTCAAAGATAACCTTGTATTTTTTGAAAATACTGCGGTGCGCTTCATCAATAATTATCATATCAAAATGTGCCGGTGTATATAAAAGGCTACCATTCTTTGATTTTGTATCATCAATAGCACCCAGCATAGTCGGGTACGTAGAAAATACTATCCTGGAGTTAAAGTCCTGCTTATTCTCGCATAAATTACACAGCGGCATTTTAGGTAAATAATCTTTGAAGGCATCCCTAGCCTGTCTAACCAAAGCTCTACGGTCAGCCAAAAACAGTACATTGGTAACCTGTCCAGCTTTAGACATAACATCCGTCAAGCTGGCAGCGGTTCTAGTTTTACCTGTACCAGTAGCCATTACAAGTAAATGTCTTCGACTTTTATTGCGTAATCCGTCACAGACGGCACGAATTGCCTCTATCTGATAATGTCGTCCACTAATATTTTCATCAATTTGGATTGTTCCTGGATCGACCGCTGACGAACGGCGATTCATAAGCTTTTCCAGATCTTCTTGACTAAAGACAGAGCTTACCAACCTCTCAGGCATGGATAAATCATCCCAAAAATAGGTTTCAAAGCCATTAGTATAGAAAATAAAAGGTCTGCGTTTAAACTTTCTTTCAATACAATCAGCATAAAGCTCAGCTTGCTTCTTGCCTTTTTTCGGATCTAAAGAAGTTCTTTTAGCTTCAACTACAGCTAAAGGTAAACCATTATCACCAAAAAGCAGGTAATCTACAAAGCCTTTCTGCCCAAGAACATTAGTCATATCATTGACTTCGTATTCCTCGACAACGTTATAGCCAGCTTCTCCCTTAAATGTCCAGCCCATCAGCTTAAGATCTAAATCAATATAACGCTTACGTGTTTCATACTCAGAAATCCCCTCAGAGCTGAAGCTACGTTGCTCTACATTAATTGCTTTAGCTTTAGCAAGGGCATCAGCCATGTCAGCAAGTTTCTGCTCCATAGCCTTAATCTGTGCGTCTTTAGCTACAACCAGGCTTTCTTGCTTTTTAATTTTTTCAATGTCCAGCTCAATATGCTGACTAGGAACATCTTGTTCGTTAAAAGTACGTTCCTCATATTTGTCTCCGTAACAGTAATCAATCCATTGAACAAACTCAAATAAGCCCTTCAAACTGAAAATTCCCTCTTGCGGACTCACATTTTTTCCTGTATGTACAGCTAAATTTCCAAGCTTAATAATATAAGGCAACTTCTTCCATGTATCCTCGCCTAAAGCGTCTTTGAATGAAGGCTCATGAATCAAAGACTGCAGATTATCGCGATAAGGCATATCTATGGTCTTATCTACTGAATAAACCCACTTCACAGCCAATTCTAAAGCCTTCCGACAGCCAATAGCACACATAGCAGGACTAGAAGTATAAACTTTTTCTGCTTCAATAGCTGCTGAAGCAAACATTTTGTAGTTTTTCTGTCCTTCTAAAAATGAGAAATTAGCCATATTGTCATCCCCTTATTAGTTAAAGTATTGCTTTATGAGTAAATTTTTAAGAGTTTCTAATTTATTGAAATTTAGCAGTAATAACAAATTTCGATTTGTCGACTTGTTCAGCAAAGTCAGCAAATTGGTTTTGGAGTTCGATTGGTGGCATAATGCTTTCGATAGCACCAATCCCGTCCTGACTTATAGTATATTGCCCAGCTGACGTTTTTATCTTGTTTTTGAGCTGATCTTTGCCATATTCGCTATTTAATATATTACTAGCAAAGACTCCATTAATAAGACTATCATCAAAATGAACCCTAATAATGTGATCGTTATGATATACAGCCTCATCTATAGTATGAAAAACTGCACATCTACCGACATTTAACGGATTTCCATTCACTCTTGCAAAAAGGATATCATTTTCTTGCAACAGATATTTTTCTTGCTCCTTTTCAGTCAATATTATTCTATTTGGTTTACTATAATCAATAAAGCCTCCTTGAAGTTCTACTAAGCGCAGAACAATTGAGCCACTTTCATCATTTTCTCTTCGCGCCATACCATTGTTAGCTTTAGTAATAATTTCTGAAAGTGTTTTTTTATTCCATCCCTTAGGATTACTCTTAGGATCACCAAACATCTCGACAAACCGTGACTTAACCAACAAATCTAATTTATCCAGTTGCTCTTTTTTCAACCTAATTAAGCAGAATACTACATCAAGCACTTTAGTGCATAATTCTTGTTCTCGTACCGGTGGTATGTTAAACTCCATTTCCGATAATATATTCTTGCTAATTGCTTTAAATGTACTACCCGTCCCTTTGGAAAGCAATTCATTTTTCTTGGCCTTTAAAAGGTACCATAAATATTTCTGCGTACACATCTTATTATTTACATCGAATGCAGCTAATCCTCTGCCAATACAACATGTTTCCGCAGCTATATTTAATGCACCAATCGGAGCCCTTACTGAAATCAGTATATAATTTTTATATGCGATTTTTATTGGAGCAGAGCACCATGTTTTAGCTATCGGGTTCAACTCGCCAAAATCTGCATTTCCTTGAAAAAAAGGTAATCCTATCTTTTCCGTATTGTATGTTGAGGAATCTGGAGATTGTCCCATAATAATATTACTCACATCTCTTAGTTTTACTTTCATGCTACCTCCTCCAAATCCACTACAAACCGTGATTTGACTAATAAATCAAGTTTTTTAATTTGATCATTCCTACGGACGATTAGTAAATTTATAAGCTTCAATTGTTTTGCTATTCTTTTTTGCTCTTCAATTAATGGCAAATAAAAATCTAACGAATCAAATACTGGCTTTGTCAAATGCTTCATCGTTGCACCATGGACTGAATTTTGAGCTTTTCTAAGGATATTTCCAACTTGATATACAAAAAAATCTTTATCAACTACTTTTTTATTAAAAATAACTTTGAAAATATGTTGATTTAAAACCGCCTTATCATTCTTCCAAACAAAAACCCCTAAACTGGCTGACCATGATATAAGAATATCACCATTATTTACTTCGTATTTTTTATCATAGTCTCCATTATATTTGTTTGTTTTATACGAAGAACCTGTTAAATCCTGTATTCTTATAATCGGTAATCCTTCAGTAGACCAATCGCTAGGTTTAAAAGCATAACCGTTAATATATGTTGCAATATCCCCTAACTTAGCCATCACAACATTCCCTCCAATTCTTTTAATTCCTTAGCAATCTCCTCTTCCAAAACATTTAACTCTGCCATAATCTCACTTGTAGGCGGATATTCAACAGGTACATACTCAACCTTCTTATACTTGTTGATGGATAAATCATAGTCATTGTCAACAATTTCCTGTTTCGCTACAAAGAAGCTCTTCTCGGTACGCTCTCGCTCTTTTTCTGCTTCTAAATTATGGAATCGACTAATAATATCAGGAATATCATTCTCCTTCACCTCATTACGCTTATCATCTAAGCTATAACCATCAGCTTCCATATCATAGAACCATACATTTTCAGTACCGCCAGTACCAGTCTTCATAAATACAAGAATAGCTGTAGAAACACCTGCATATGGCTTAAATACGCCTGATGGCATGGAAATAACAAGCTGTTAAACATGCTTTTCAATCAATTCCTTACGCATTGCTTTATGAGCTTTAGAACTGCCAAACAATACGCCATCAGGAACAATGCAGGCACAACGACCACCCTTTTTCAGCATACGTAGGAAGAGCGCTAAGAAAAGCAATTCCGTTTTCTTTGTATTGGTAACAGCCTTTAAGCTAGTGCTGATAGTCTCTGCGTCTACAGTACCCTTAAACGGAGGATTTGCCAAGCAAACAGTATATTCGCTATCAATATCGTTTTTTTCGGATACACTGTTCTTATAATCAAGCTCAGGATGGGTAATGCCATGCAGCATTAAGTTCATAGCACTTATGCGCAGCATACTATTATCCGTATCAAAGCCTGAAAATGTCGTACTATTAAAGCGTTCCCATTGGTCGTCAGTCATTCGTTCGCCATACTTAGTGCGAATATGTTCAGCAGACGAAATCAAAAAGCCGGCCGTGCCGCAAGCAGGATCACAAATAGTATCATCAGGATTCGGATCAATAAGAGCGACCATCATATCACGAATATGCTTTGGCGTACGGAATTGACCATTCGTACCCGAAGAAGCAGCTTTACTCAACATGTCCTCATAAAGATCGCCTTGCATATCCAATTCACCAATATCATGTTGGTAAAGATCCTCTAATCCAGTAATAACCTTTACTAAAACCTCTGGTGTCGGCAATTCAAACAACGCATCTTTCATAAATTTGGAAAATGCACTTTGAATGCTCTGGCCTTTATTAGGATCATCCGGAATGGGTATAATTTTACCAATTTCATTGACATCCGGCAACTGGCCATACTTCATTTCTCTAATAGCCGGGAAAACCTTTATTCTTATAGTATTAAAGATAACTTCCGGATCGGCGGTTTTAAAATTACTCCAACGCATCCCTTGACCAGAAGCAGTTTGAGGAAAAATCATTTCCACCTTGGCATTAGGATTTCGTCTTCTCAATGAATTAGCTCGCTTTTCGTTGTCGATTTCCTTCTCATCAAGCTTACGAATAAACATCAGATATGTAATCTGCTCTATAACCTTAAACGGCATAGTGAGACCACCAGCCCAAATATCTTCCCAAATTTTATCAATCTTATTTTTAATCACACCTGTAATCATGCAAATATCCTCCCTATACGGCTAAAATCTTCTCCACCTTATAAAAATATACCTCTTTACTATGCCAAATTCTGTCTATCTTGATTGGCTTTCTCGAAATTTTTCACCATTTTATAAAAAGTGGTTTTAGCCAAACCTTCAAGCTTCATAAATTCAACAGCTGTTATCTTACCAGACTTCCAACGTTTATAGTTAGTAGGAAATGTGTTGCTAAGCTTGGCCCTTGGTCTTCCGTAAGGTCTGTTTTCAGCAAGGCATAAGTTAATACCTTCACGTTGACGCTCCTTTATACTATCTCTTTCAAGTTCATATAAGGCTGCAAACATAGTCAAAGCAAATTTTCCTTGTGGTGTTGACGTATTGAAATTTTCTTTTATGCTAACAACGCTAACTTTTTTAGCACTCAAAGCTTTCATCATATTCAAAAAGTCACTAGTGCTACGAGCCAAGCGACTTATGCTCTCGATGTATAAAACATCACCTTCGCGCAAATATGCCATCATTTCCTTTAGTTGCGGTCTATCTGTAATATTTTTACCGCTAACTTTCTCTTCAAAAATCTTGTCCAGATTTATATGCGCATTATCAAAACACTGGTGTTGTCGTCCAGTATTTTGGTCTTGAGCACTGACTCTGATATAAGCGATATTAGCCAAACTAACTCCTCCGTTCCTAAAAGTTTTAAAAAAAAGTTGAACGTTCTCATAAGCTAATACTAACATTTTCGAACGTGTTTGTCCATGGTTTTTATAAGTTCCGTAATGTGTACATTTCCGAACGCACACTAATATAAAACTTTAATACCATATCATAGCACTACAATCTAATACTCCTGCAATCTTCATCAAAGTTGAAAGTGACACATTTTTTGAATAACCGCCATTTTCAATTCTTGATAAATATTGTGGTGTAATACTAGCTTTTTCTGCCAATTCTTCTTGTCTCAAGTTTCTTATTTTTCTATAATAAACTATTTTTGCGCCATTTTTTATACCTCACTGCAAACATATGCATCCACTCCTTTTACAAGATATATTATCCCACATTTTGTTTTGCACAATTCTTTCTGGAGTTTACTATTAGTTTAAGTAGAAAAAATTTAGCAGCAGAAGCTTCACGCTCCTGCTGCTATTCTAAGCACTATTAACTTATGCAGCCTGAGCTGTCTGCTTCTGGCAATCCATGCACAATGCTCTGCCGAAATTTTTCATTGAATACTGCATAACTTTCTCAGAAATATTTGCTCCGCAGCAAGCACAGATAAGTTTAATTTCTTGATTTCCTTGACTACCCTTTTGCTTTACAACCTGTTTTTGCACTGTTGCTTTACCTATAGCGGCTTCATCAGTCTTGCTGTCTGCTTCCGGATCATCACCTGTCGCAATACAAAGACTCATCATATATGCATACTTGATAGCTGCTGTTTGCGCCTTCATAATCGCTTTATCTCCAGCATCCTGCCCAGAACCAAAGCCCTGCAATACTATTGATTCTCCGCTGTCTGCATCAATAAGCTCTATCTTGACGCTGATTGTCGCCAAATGCTCCTTATTGCCTTTAAGGTTCACTACGTCAACCACAGAATCCAAAGCAGGCGTAACTACACTAGCAAGCTTATTCTTTGTCAGTGCTTCATTCACCTTGCACAGAACGTCTTCTGCTGTCGCATACTTGTACTGGTGATAGCTGTTCAAGCCATTCTTGCCAACATGGCTGCACTCGCTCATAACAGCAACTAATTTCTTTGCAATCTTTGCATTTTCCATGATTCAATACCCCTTTCTGATAATCATATGGCGCAGAATTTCATCCGTAAGCTTCGCAACACGATCAAGCTCTCTGATAACTGTCTGTTTACCCTTAAACGAAAGCAACACATAAACACCTCTGCCAAAGCCATTAATCTCATACGCAAGCTTTCTTTCGCCCCAGTAATCAACGTCTTTAATACGTCCACCATTATCAGTAATAACCTTTTCAAGTTTAGCATTAACCTGCTTGCTGATTTCTTGCTCCGCAGGTTTTACAATATACATCATTTCATAGTTTAAATCCATAGTTGTTCTCCTACAATTGCATACAAAATAGCAGGACGATATTTCACGCCCTGCTGAAAGTAAAATTCAAGCAGCCTTAACCTGTATCTTTTCCTTGAGCATTCTGCCATAAGGACAGTTTGCTGCAACAGCACAGTAGCCAAGACATTTCCTGTCATGCCAACGCTCCTTTGCTGTACATACTGGTGGTAAGGCATTATTATCTAACGCAGCTTGTAAACGCTTTGCCTTTTCGCTTACGTAAAGCTTCACCCAGCGGTCAGAAATTTTATTGATAGGAATGATATAGGCAGGCTTACTAATATTGCGTTCCGAAGCAATACGCAGGTTATAGTCCCTGCAAAGTGCTTGTATCTTCATACTATCTACTTTAAAACCTCTTGCTTCAAGCAGCATACGATAATAGTTAAGCTGAATTGCCCAATCCAACAGATGCTTCACACCATCCATACGCCATTCTTTACGTGTTTTCGGCTGACCTTTTCTCGCCCCTGTCTTATACACTTCCCCTGTCAGCACATCTACCTTGTAATAACCTAATGCACGCATAAGTTTATAAGAAGACGTAACCTTAAAATCACCTAAAGTCGCATCATTGTAATCGGCAATCTGTCCATATAAATCAAACTGCCCCGAAGTTATATCATCAGCAAGACGTTCTTCACTAAGCATGTTGCCTTCCGTATGCACTTCATTGATAGTATGTATAGCGGTGCCATGAAGGGCGTAGAGCTGCTGCTGTGGATTAACTGCGTACTCCGTAGTTTGCTTGAGATAAGTTTCTCTCGTGCCACAAAGCAATTCCGTTACAGTAGCTTTTGCCAGCTTTCTATCCAAAGATGCTGCAACAGCTCTAAGCGTAGGCAAAAACATACATCTTGCAATACGAGGGCACTTATTAAGGCACTTTAAGACAGTCACACTGCTCCCGTCAGGGCAGATAAATTTGGTAGCAGGCATCACGCAGCACTCCTTTCTTTCAGTTCGTAATCATATTTCACATGATTAATATAGCAATACGCATCTGCTTTCAAGTTCTTCATAATTTTTCTTTCCATAGTCGGAAAATCATCTAAATCACTTACTGTTTTACTAAGAAAGTACCTGATATACTCCAGTAAGTCATCATAGGTTTTGAAGTATTCCACTGTCGATTCACCATCTTCAGCATAATCCAGCTTGTACTGCTCATTTACAAAAACGCCATTGTAATCATTAGTAATGTAAATTCCGTCTTCGGATGCATCGGTAAAATAGATCAGCTTGATTTTATCTTTATATCTTTCACACAAAAGCTTTTGCAGACTTTCCACATTCGGAGTCCATGCAGTTTCCGTTTCTGCCTGAAAGAAGTAAAAGCTGTCCTGTTGGCTGATAATTCCATCACAATCTACAATCATGTCACCTCTATCAAGCTCCTGCAGTTCTGCTTCTTTATATCCATGTGCTAAAAACAGCTGATAGATATATGAAGCATACAAATCATCATGACACGCACGAAATTTGTTAAAGAAGCTCTGGAGCAGCTTTTTATCTCTGCTATAAAACCACACCATATTATTACACTCATTAGCCATAACCAAGTCCTCCTTATAGTTTTGCAGACAGCCCTAAGCGAGCTGTCTGCCTTTCTATTTTTATGCAGCAGCAGGCAGAAGCAATAATCCCTTCTTTGTCGCTCTCTCCACACCTTCATCAAGCAGAGTTCCGCCTATACGCTCCAGCTCGGTAGCACGGTTATAATCTGCTACGTCCTGTGAACTGCGGGTAACAGCGTTCACCAAGCCGAAATGCGAAAAATCGTTGCCCATAATAAAATGACGCAGGATAGAAGCACGTTCAAGCTTATTTAAAATATACCTGTCACCCAAGACTTCTACTGTCTGCACAGGATTTTCCCCTGTTTCAATTCTCATCGCACTACGCAGCTTATCTACCGTGAGATTAAATTTTGCTTCATCTACCGCTGCACTAACAATATCCTGCACCTTCATAAAATATGCCTTGTCGTCAGCAGCCAATGTTTCATCAGAATACAGTTCATACGCATTATCCGTATCCTCGACCTGTCTTCCGGTATGATACTTCTTATGCGCATAGTCTTTGCTAATCATACCGTTTTTGCAAATCAGGCGATATACCAAAGGTTCAACCTTCAATGCTCCTAAGCCAATCTCACTGTTAGAAACAACAAAGCCTGCCTGCACGATATCGCCAGGTACGATTTCAGTCTTCATTGTTTTATTAATAACCTTCAGATACAAGTGGGTTTCCGTAATATCTGCGCTAACAACTTCGCAACCTTTCATCTGTGAAATTACAGGCAATACATGGTCTACAAGCTCCAGATTATCCAGTCTGCGATAGCGGTCACTTAAAAATGCTCTGAGCCTGCCATCCAAAGTACGCAGCATACGTTTTTCAGGATTCTTCGTCAGCCAGCCATTAACATTTTCATCGAGCAGCACAGGATATTCCGCACGCATACGCTCATAATACTTATAGGGAATGCCAAGGCGTTCTGCAAGCTGGCGGTGCGCAATCTCTCCCAAGCGATAAGAAAATACGTCGTCACCAGTAGCAACACTCATCATCGTCACACCATTAGTACTGTTTACTTTAAGGCTGCGTGTATCTGCAATCAGGTCTTGACGCGCTTCACGCTGACGTTCCAGCTCTTCATAAAGATTTTGAATAGTTTTGATTCCTTGTTTCATTTTTTGTTCCTCCTAATTTTTTGATATAGATTTGGTGTATATGATAAATAGGAGCACGCCAGTTCAAGTGTGCTCCTAGGATTTTCGGCGCATAAAAATAACCGCTAGTATTGCTACCAGCGGTCAATCTTATGTTCCTATGTTCCTTTGCAAGGGCACTGTGATATATTCACAGGCTCATACACCATAATAATATATCATTGAAAAGAAAGACTATGACAAAACTACTTACTGAACCCTGACTTTACTGTAATATATTCAACCACAGCTCGTTTGGTTATCTTCCATTTACCTTTGATGCGAAAGCCTTTCAGCTCTCCGCTGTTTAAAAGCTCATATACGCTGTTACGCCCTATGCCCAACATCTCCATAACATCATCTATGCTTAACATATCACCATATTCCTCAAACATTATTACGCACTCCTTTCGCAGATTATTTTCTAACAAGTGACTTGTTTACATCATATGTTACTATTCATATATAACTATACAGCGCATAGTTTTTAAAACTACACTAATACAATATGTTAAGCAATAAACAGTTATAATTTCTTGTGAGATGCCATACGTTCAGCATAAGCTACTAAGCTTGTGTACGTAATAAAATAATCTCTTCCTCTTTTATAATACTCCACTTTACCAGTACTAATCAGTTTATAAATTACACCAGAGCTGCAGCTCAAACCATATGCAGCATCTGTAACACGTAAAGCTATTTTATTCATTATATTCACCTCCGAAATTTGATTACATATATGTTAATTAGATTGATAGCAAACAAGCTAATTTAAGTTTATATGATTTTATTTTATATTTCCTAATAACATATATAGTAATCCAGATACAAGATGCGGTGACATAGGTAGTTATATATGTATAAGATAGAGAGAAATATGTAAGATAAAGAAAAATGAGATGTAGCAATGTATAAAGTGGTAGCTTCTACACCCACAACCCCAAACTATAATTAACAGTAGTAATCTTTTACTAGTTACGCATCTGTACAGCAAAAAATAATCGGAGGTACTTCAAATGTCAAAATCTACTATTGAAAAACAAATTCACAATAAGTATGACAACAAACAGCGTAAATCTCAAGAGAAGAAAACTGAACGATTAAGCTTTCGAGTATCACCAGAAACAAAAGCAAGCTTTACAAAGCTGCAAAATGAAACCGGACTTCCCCAAGGAACTTTGTTTGAATCATTAATCAGTAATAATCATTTACCTATAATTCAAAACGGTTCTCTCATTGCCAAAGAACTCGCAGTAGTAAGCCAACAGCTTAATACTGTTAATATGTGTATCCGCCACGGCAATAATGGTTTAGCAATCGAGCAACTGCAGCAAGCGAATAATACATTCAATAATATTCAAAAATTATTGTTACAAGCTGTGGGAGGAATCAGAAATGGCAATCTTTAAAATTGAACCTCATGAACAATACACGCTTAAAGGTATGCTTGATTATATCAGTGATGCCACTGTCCACGATAACCAAATATTATTTACAGATGCGCTTTATGCTATTAATACAAATCCATTATACGATATGATGATAATCAAACTCCTGAATTGCAAAACTGCCGGCGTACAGTACAAGCAAATCACGTTATCCCTCAACGAAGAAGAATCAGAACGGCAAACAGATTTCATTTGCTTATGTCAAGAAGCTGCATGGCTGCTTTACAATTATACACACTGCCAGATTGCCTACGCTGTACATGGTAACACTGATAATCTCCATACACATTTTATTTTAAACTCTGTAAGCTATCTTGACGGACACAAGTTGCATCTAGGCTGGCAGGACACAGCTTACCTGAAGATCAAGATAAATGAACTGCTGCAAAGATATAACTTCAGTTTAATTGTAAGCAAGGAATATATAAGTAGATAACTCTCCAGCTAACAACGCCAATTCTCGATTTTATACACCGCTTTCCATAAAACATTTTCTGAAATAAGCTTATAAAATTGATTTTTGGCGTTTTTAATGTTACAATTGCATTTCTCGTTTATTCACTCAAATTTACATCGTC
>ERZ780025.605-NODE-605-length-13409-cov-2.848959_pt1 | contig 13409 bp, 7 predicted proteins | sample MGYA00511862_ERZ780025 | MGnify/ENA primary metagenome ERZ780025 (study PRJEB29588, sample SAMEA2156186) | human gut metagenome | biome: human gut; feature: human-associated habitat; material: faeces | place: Denmark | collected 2008/2010 ...
TAGAAGCAACATAGTTAGATGGAACAGCAACGCTCAATCTGCTAACAGTTCCAACATATCCAACAAATTGATTGTATCCAAGTTTAATATCACCATTGAAGTTAAGATATGCTGTCAAAATTTTATAAATTTCAGAAGAGGTATCATAAGAAATACTGCTATTTAAAATTGTTGTAGTCAATTGTTCATCATAACTTAAAACTGGTAATTCATTTTGATTATCGACAACATTCATTGCTTCAAGAGCAGGGGCATTAGTAGAACGGATAGTAACTTTATTTAAATTGTTAGATCCGCTGAATGCACCGATTCCAATTTTAACTAAAGCATTAGATAATGTCACTCTTGTAAGATTTCTGACATTGCTTACAGCATACATTTGAATGTATGTTGCATCATCTTTCATAACAAAATCAACATCAGTCTTACTAGATGGATAACAGTTAAGAGCATACTTACCATTATTCATCTTAACATATAAAACGCCATTATCAATTAAGCAATAATCATTGACTTCACTTGTAATCATGCCAAAGTTTGTGAAAGATGCTAATTTTACATTATTATAGAAGGCTGTTTCTCCTATATAAGAAATAGTACTTGGAATATCAACTGTTGTAATATCAAGTCCAGAGAAAGCTTGTTTTCCAATGTAATTAACGTTTGGCATATCAATTGTTTTAACTGCAGAAGCAGCTAAGAAAGCAAAATCACCAATTGTTTTAGCAGAAGATAAACTCAAAGAAGTTAATCCTTTAGCGGCATAGAAAGCACCTTTGCCGAAAGTTTCAACTTTACTTAAATTAATTGAAGAAAGTTTTGTAGTATTCTTAAATGCTTCGCTGCCAATATTTGTAATATTAGTAGCATTGACTGTAACAAGACTTGAATCGCCACTGAAAGCAGAATCGCCAATACTAGTTACTTTTTCGCCTAAGCTAACTGTTGTTAAAGAAGTACAATTAGCAAAGCAAGATGTTGGTAATGAAGATAAAATACTAGATAAATTAGTTACTGTTCTTAAACGTGCGCAATTTTCAAAAGCAGAATCACCAACATATGAAACATTGCTTGGAATTGTAATTTCGTTCATTCTAGAACCATAGAAAGCTTGACTACCGATAGATGTTAATTTATTGCCAAGAGTAACTCTCATATTAGAATTAGAAATAGAAGCAAAGGCATTATCGCCAATTTCCTCAACATTTTCCAAATCTATTGTTGTCAATGAGTAATCGCCACTAAAAGCACCATTGCCAACACGACCAGCAAGGAATTTAAAATTGAACGAAGATAAACTTGTACATCCAGCAAAAGAATTATCACCAACTACAACATTGCCACTTCCAACAAAACTTACTTTTGTTAAAGATGTAAGATTTCTAAAAGCATCAGTTCCTAAAGTAACATCTTGTCCAATAGTAAGAGAAACTAAGCGTGTACCTGCTAAAACATCAGCACCAACTTTAACCCCATTAGGAAGTACAAAGTCAGTAATTGATGTTCCACTAAATGCATTATCACCAATTTCTTTTAAAGTAGTAGGAAGTACAATTTCAGAAATAGAAGTATTTTTGAAAGCATTTTTCCCAATAGTTAATAATCCTTCTGGAAGTTTAACACTAGTTAAATCAGCAACTTTTTCAAAAGCGTTATTTCCAATTGTTTTTAAAGTAAGAACGTTGCTTAAATCAATTGAAGTTAAACCTTTAATTGCACTGAAAGCACCAGAAGAAATTGTTTCAAGTCCTGGGAATTCAGTAGCAAAATCAAACGAAGTTATATTGCTATTTGGAGCAACTAAATAAATAGTTTTTCCATCAGCACTAACCAAAACATTATTTGATATATTGGTTTTATAATTGATATTATCAGTAGCTACTTCAAAAGATGATACAGTGTTTGGAACAACAGAAGTACCAATCTTTTCAATGAATGTCTTACTGGCTAAAACTAATTTATCCAAATTAGTGCAACCAGAAAATACATCATCTTCTAAAGTAATATTGCTAGATGGAAGAGTGAAAGTTGTTAAGCTTAAGCAATCAGCAAAAGCTTCATTATCAAAGTATTCCACACCGCCTTTAAATGTAACTGAACTTAATGAAGTATTATTTTTGAAGGCATATTGGCCTACAAAGATTAAGTCATTTTCAACAGTGACTTTCTTTAAAGAAGTGCAATCTTCAAAGCAACCTTCTGGAATTCTATCAGTATAAATAGTGACATCTTCTAGTCCAGATCCTTTGAACATATTTTTAGAAAGTTTGGTATATTCACCAGAAGTAAATGATTTTAAAGAAGTACAATTTTCAAATGCTCCTGTACCTGCATTTCTAAGTGTCGTTATGTCAACAGTTTTTAAAGAAGTACAATTTCTAAATGCATTTTCTGCAAGAGCATAAATGTTAGAAAGATCAGCTTCCTCTAAAGCAACACAACCATCAAAGGCAGCTTTATTAATTATAGAAACAGTTCCAATATTAGCTTTCTTTAAAGAAGTACATTTTTGGAAAGCATATTGATTGATTGTTGTAATGTTTTGATTAGAAGTTGGAGTTGCATTTGGATTGACTTTAAATTCAACTTCTTGAAGATTCGAACAATTGTAGAATGCATATTTGCCAATTGTATTAACAGAATAAGGAATGATTACTTTTGTAATAAATTCATTGCCAGCAGGGATTTTATTAGCATCCCAATCGTCTTCATTGACAATAATCGACATATCTGTTGTATAAGAAGCGAAAGCATAATCAGAAATTTCAGTCAAGTTAAGTCTTTCTGGAATCTCAACAACACCATTTTCATCGCCTATACCTTTATAAGCAACTAATTTACCATTTTCAACAACAAATGGACTATTGACTACAATACGTTTACTAGCTAAGATGCTCGATTGTACGCCATCAATTGATACTCTCAATGTCAAAGTAGCAGAGCCTTCTTTGAGAGCAACAACATGGCCATCTTGATCAACTGATAAAACGTTAGGATTAGATGTTGACCAAGTTAATTCATAGCCTTGTAAATTCCATGGAGTAATTTCATAGTGCATGTAGATTTTTTCACCTGGATACATAGATATAGCACCAGTATATGAAGAAACATAGTTTGAACTGCCTGTAGTTCCAATATTAGCAGTTTGTCCCCCACGAGGGAAAGCAAACTCTGTATCAAAATATGTAAATTGAATATCTTTTAAAGTTGTAGCAGCTTTTAAAATCTTATTCGAATTACGAGTGACGATCAAACGCAATGTTGCTCTTGCAACATATCCATCTGTTGTAACAAAGCTAGCTGTAATAGTTGAAGTGCCAGCAGATAAGCAATCTACTTGACCACCTTTAATAATAGCAACTGATTCATTGCTTGAAGACCAAGCAAGTGAAGACATATATTTTTGTTTTTCAGCTTCATTCAAATTTTTAAAATTTTCAGAAGAAGAATTGATATATTGTGTTAAATCTATTGTTTCACCAACTTTTCCAGAAATTGATTGAAGAGCTAATCCTTCTGAATTAACAAAGTTAATAGAGCCTTTAGAATCAATATCTGTACCTGGAAGATTGACAAAATAGTAATTGGAATTCATTGCATAGTCTTCAACCATGATACCTATACCATTGGTTAAAGCTAAACCATTAGCACCTGAGCCATTTGCTAAGCTTGGCAAATAATCAGTGATTTCAAATCTTACAGAAGATGTAGTTCCTTTTTCTGTTCCATAAACTGGAATTGGAGTAGAAGAAAGATCAACTAAATTGCCAGCTTGTAAAATAAATGGACGAATATCCATAGCATAGTGATTATCATAAACTTCAACAGTTAAATAATAGCGATAATCTCTTAAAGAGCGATCATATTCTGATTCATATTTAACATTTTTAATAATAGGAGCTTCATTATCAGCTGTAAATTTAAATGAGAATGTATTATTTAAATTTGTATTGACGCCACCATCACCATAGTCTAATTTAGCTTCCATAGAAACTGTGTAAGTTGAATTATTCTTAAGACCTACTTCAGTAGCTAAGATATTCAATAAATCAGTAGAAGGATAGCCATTATATGCACGAATCTGATCATGATTTACATGATAATAAATCACTTCGCCTGTAGCATCATCAGTAATTTTAGTAATTACTTCTTTACCACCTCTCATCAAACCGGCATAAATTGTTGTAATACCATTGATAGATGTAGAACTTGTACTAATTGCAGCATGTTCCTCAGATGCTGGAATAGCGTCGTATCCACTAGGAATATCATAAACATAAGAACCTAATGGAATAATGTAGTTAGAGAAATATGTTCCATAAGGAGTTGTAGCATAATAATCAGCTTTAATTTTATCTTCATCATCTATTGCTTGATTATGAGCAGTAGATTCAACTTCATAGAAAGTCTTATCAAATATTGGAGCCTTTGTCCAATCGCCAAAGAAGCCAAGATATGGAGCATTTAAATCGATTTTAGCTTCGGTATTATCTTTGAGACAAGTGAAACCTTCGATATACATACCATTAGGGAATAATTCCTTAATTGATCTTTTTTCTTCAGTAGAAAGAGTTAAAGTTTGTTCTATTGTTACAACACTATTAGCAGGAACTGTAACAACATCGCCTTCTAATGTACCAACATCAGAAAGAAGTTCTACTGATTGTGAAGGATTTAACATATTTGCGTGTTCAGCAACATATCTACTATCATAAGTCGAAACAGATTCAGTCATTGTTTCATTGCTTATTGTATATGAAAGAGAGTCTGTAGAACTCATATTTACAATATTATATTTGAGTTTATAAACACCAGTTTCATTTGGATCATCACCTATTTCAAGTTTACTTCTATCAGTGCCATCAACAGTGATATATCCTTGAGTGGTTGTAGCTTCCTTTAAACTGGCTAAACCAGCGCCTTGCTTACGAGGAGAATATGGGTTTCCATATTGATCCAAAGCAATAGTTGCAGTAGACATTAAAAGTTGCATTGATAAAGCATTGACTTCTGTTGGTTTAAATTCTGGGAATTTTTGTTTAACGTATTGACGAATTAAAACAATAGCACCACACATGTTAGGTGAAGCCATAGAAGTACCACTTAATGTATTGTATTTGTTTCCTGGAATAGCTGAAAGAATATTACCACCATGGGCAGTAATTTCTGGTTTTAATTTTAAATCAGGAGTTGGACCCCAGCTAGAGAAATTTGACATGAATGGTCCAGCTTGTTGTTCGCGGCTAAATGTTAAAGAACCACTAGATTTTTTAGCTAAAACTTCACCATCATCTTGGCTGATTGAACAGAAAGGAATAGCTAAATTGTTACCAGCAGACATTGAGATTTCACCGGAAACATTATTATATAAGATTGCACCTATTGCGCCATGTTCAGCCGCAATACGGGCTTTATCTTCAAATGAATTAGTACCACGACGAACAAGAGCTATTTTTCCTTTAACATCAATAGTAGAGTAATTAATATTTAAACCAGCACCTGGAACAGTAACATATTCTATTGTTTTTGAACCACTTTGTGGAAGATCTAACATATCTGCAAAATTATAAGCAACACCTGTAGAATTATTAGATTCAATATAATAGAAAACATAGCCTTCATCGGAAACGATATAATTGGATTTTACACCACTAATAGATGCTACAGATAAAGCACCTTCATAAGTAGATGGAGATCCAACAGTACCTGCATCAGGAGTTGTAACTTTATTAGTATTTCCGCCTGCAGTATTAAAACCCGCTGAATAAGAGTTACTTGCAGCAACAACCAATGAAATTCCAGCTTTTTCAATAGAATCATAAACTTTATTTAAATAGTCTTCATCAGTTGGACGTGTAAAACCGCAACTAGTACCTAAAGACATATTAATAGCATCAACACCAAGCAAAACAGAATCTTCAAGTCCAGCTAAAATATCATCAGTATTAGCACCTTCTTTAAAGTCTGAGAAAACTTTCATCAAAACTAATTGCGCATTTGTTGCAACACCGGTAATAGTATCATCTTTACCAGCAATAATACCACCAACGTGGGTACCATGTTCAGAAGAAAGAGGATCGACAACAGGATCATGATCAGCATAGTCATATGCAAATGGAATTTTACCATTAATATATACATCAGAAGCTTTTAATCCTGGAGTAAGTTGTGCAGCTACACTTTCATCAATAACTTTTTCAATATCACTTCTTTTAAATAATTGTGTATCTTCTGCAGGAATATTTTGGAAAACTGAGTGATGAGTATCAAAACCAGAGTCCAAAATAGCAACTACAGTATTAGATCCATCAAATGGAACATCAGATGAATTGAAAATACCTGTATCATAAACATCTACAACATTTGTTGTAACATCTTGTTTATTACCGGATACTGTTTGAGGTAAAGCATAAGCTTCACTAACAGAAACATCGTAAACATTTTTAGTCTTTTCGATATTTGTTACTGTACCATAAGTAGTTTCAACACCAAAGCCATTCAATAAAGTAGTATATTGATGAGTTACTCCTTCAATCAAATGTTGATCTTGAAGTCTTTTTATTAAAGACTTTTGTTCAGAAATTAAAGAATTAGAATATTTAACGCCCTCTTCTGAACTCGCAAAGTCTGTCAAAGAATCATATTCATCTTTTTTACTGTTTTCATAAAGATCTGACAACGATTCTTTTTCCATAGTAATAATAAGATGAACTTTATCTTCACTTTGCAAACCACTAATGGTTGAAACATAATTAGAATTAAAATACTTTTCATTCTCTGTCAAAGAAGCAATTAAATCTAATTGTTCTGCATTAAGATTTTGTTGACCATCACCAGTATCTTTATTTCCATTTGAAGAAACAATACCAGCGCAACTAGACAAAAAGCCTAATGAAACTACACCAAAAGCGGTTAACAGTTGTTTAAATTTTCTCATATATTGTTACACGCCTCCATACAAACAAAAATCATAAAATTTATAACTAATAGAAAGTATAGCTTAATAAATTCAATAAGTAAAGTAAAAAAATTTCAAAATAAATTAAAAAAAGCCTATTTTTTTAATTTTAAGCAATTGCGAAATATGTAGCCGCATACATTATAAAAATATAATCTTTTATTAAAAAACAAATAAAATTTCTTATATATTAAAGCGTTATACATGCATATACTTTTTTAATATAAATTGTACAAAAAAACTGCCGCAAAAGCAGCAGTTTTATTTTGTAAGTTTAAACTATTTAATGATAGTTGTAACTGTACCGGCACCAACAGTACGTCCACCTTCACGGATGGAGAACTTTGTTCCGTTTTCAATAGCAACTGGGTGAATGAGTTCAACTGTAAATTCAGTATTATCACCTGGCATGACCATATCTGTACCTTCTGGTAATGTGATAACACCAGTAATATCAGTAGTACGGAAATAGAATTGTGGACGATAGTTTGTAACGAAAGCTGTGTGACGACCACCTTCTTCTTTAGTAAGAATATAAGCTTGAGCTTTGAAGGTTGTGTGTGGAGTAACAGAGCCTGGTTTGCAAAGAACTTGACCACGGACGACATCATCACGGTTGACACCTCTTAAAAGGACACCAACGTTATCACCTGCAGCGCAGTAGTCAAGAGTCTTACGGAACATTTCCATAGATGTAACGACAGCTGTTCTTGTAGGTTTAATACCAACAATTTCAACTGTTTCGTTAGCATGTAATTCACCACGTTCAACACGGCCAGTAACAACTGTACCACGTCCAGTGATTGTTAAAACATCTTCAACAGCGAGAAGGAATGGTTTATCAATATCACGTGCTGGATCAGGAATGTAAGTATCAACAGCATCCATAAGTTCCATGATATGTTTAGCTTCTTCTGGATCACCATCAAGAGCTTTACGAGCAGAACCACGAATGACTGGGACTTCATCGCCTGGGAAGCCATAAGAGTTCAATAAGTCACGAACGTCAGCTTCGACGAGGTCGATTAATTCTGGATCATCAACGAGATCAGTTTTGTTTAAGAAAACAACAATATAAGGAACACCAACTTGACGTGCAAGTAAGATGTGTTCACGTGTTTGTGGCATAACGCCATCAGTAGCTGCGACAACGAGAATTGCACCATCCATCTGAGCAGCACCGGTGATCATGTTCTTAACATAGTCAGCGTGTCCCGGGCAGTCGACGTGAGCATAGTGTCTCTTGTCTGTTTGATATTCGATGTGAGCGGTGTTAATCGTGATACCACGAGCTTTTTCTTCCGGTGCACTATCGATTTGATCGTATGCCATTTCCTTAGCATCGCCTTTAGCAGCGAGAACTTTGGTAATAGCAGCGGTCAATGTAGTTTTACCATGGTCGACGTGACCGATGGTACCAATGTTGACATGTACTTTACTTCTGTCAAATTTTTCTTTTGCCATAGTTATTTATCCTCCCTATAGATACTATTAAATAGTATAGCAAATCAAGCGAAAAATCAAGATGTTATGAATTTCTCTTGCGAACAATTTCATCCGCAACAGATTTAGGAACTTCTTGATAGTGATCAAATGTCATAGTATAAATACCACGACCTTGAGTCATAGAACGAAGATCGGTAATATATCCGAACATATTACCAAGTGGAATGTAGGCGGTAATGACTTGAGCATTTCCGTGCATTTCCATACCATCAACGAGACCACGTCTAGAAGAGACATCTCCTAAGACAGTTCCGAGATAGTCAGCTGGAGTTGTAATTTCAGCTTTAACAATTGGTTCAAGTAAACATGGTGAGCACTTATTAGCAGCTTCTTTAAGAGCTAAAGCAGCAGCCATTTTATAAGCGGCTTCAGATGAGTCGACATCGTGGTAAGAACCATCGAATAATGTAGCTTTAATATCGATAATTGGATAACCAGCGATAAGACCACGGTTTAAAGATTCTTTCAATCCATCAGCTGTTGGTTTGATATATTCTCTAGGAACAACACCACCAACAATAGCGTCGACAAATTCGAATCCTTTGCCTGGGTTAGGTTCAAAACGAACCCAAACGTGACCATATTGACCATGACCACCAGATTGTTTAATGTAACGTCCTTCACATTCACCAGTTTTCTTAATTGTTTCACGATAAGCAACTTGTGGAGCACCAACATTACATTTAACACCGAAGTCATCTCTCAAACGAGTAACATTAACATCAAGTTGTAATTCACCAACACCGGCAATAATATTTTGACCAGTTTCAGCATCTGTATAGAAGCGGAATGTTGGATCTTCTTCTTGAAGTTTTAATAAAGCAGCTGTCATTTTGTCTTGATCAGCTTTTGAAGCAGGTTCAATAGCTTCAGAAATAACTGGTTCAGAGAAAACGATTGTTTCAAGAGAAAGAATACGAGATTCATCGCAAAGTGTATCACCTGTGCCAGTAACTTTTAAACCGACAGCAGCACCGATTTCACCAGCAGAGATAGAATCAACATCTTGTCTCTTATCAGCATGCATTAAGACCAAACGAGAGAATCTCTCTTTGGTTGCTTTATTTGTATTATAGACATATGTACCGGTTTTTGCGATACCTGAATATGCTCTAAAGAAGCATAAACGGCCAACAAATGGATCGGTCATAATCTTAAAGGCTAAGCCGCAGAAAGGAGCATCATCAGTTGCTTCAACTTTAACGACATTTCCTTTTTCATCAGTACCTTCAGTTGCAGGAACATCAACTGGAGAAGGTAAATAGTCGATTACACCATCGAGGAGTAAACGAACACCTTTATTCTTATAGGCAGAACCGCAGAAAACAGGGAAGAATTCACCTGTAATAGTACCAGCACGAATAGCTTTCTTGATTTGTTCAACTGTAGGTTCTTCGCCGCCTAAAACTGCCATCATTATATCTTCATCAAAGTTTGCGAGATTATTGAGCATTAATTGACGATATTCGTTAGCTTTATCAACATAATCAGCAGGAATTTCTTCAATAGTAGGTTCCTTTGTGGAATCTTGCATATTGTACATAATTGCGCGCATTGTAACTAAATCAATGACACCGCGAAGATTGCTTTCAAGACCTATTGGATATTCAATAGCACAACCATTTGCACCAAGCTTTTCTTTAATTGAACGGACAGACATCTCATAGTCAGCACCGATAGCATCAAGCTTATTAACAAAGACAACTCTTGGAATCTTATATTTTGAAGCTTGTCTCCAAACAGTTTCAGTTTGTGGTTCAACACCGTTCTTACCATCAAGAACAGTAACTGCACCATCAAGAACACGTAAAGAACGTTCAACTTCAGCTGTAAAGTCAACGTGTCCCGGGGTATCAATAATATTGATACGATAGCCTTTCCAGAAGCATGTTGTTGCAGCAGATTGAATTGTAATACCGCGGTCTTGTTCTTGTTTCATGAAGTCCATGGTAGCAGAACCATCATGGGTTTCACCAATTTTATAGTTTTCGCCTGTAAAATAGAGAATACGTTCTGTAGTTGTTGTCTTACCAGCATCGATGTGAGCCATGATACCGATATTACGGGTTTTTTCAAGCGGATATTGACGTGGCATATACTACTCCTCCTATATTACCAACGATAGTGTGCATATGCTTTATTAGCTTCAGCACTCTTATGAGTATCTTCTCTCTTCTTAACTGAAGCACCGGTGCCATTAGCAGCATCGATAATTTCGCCAGCTAAGCGATCTTCCATACTCTTTTCGTTTCTTAAACGGCTATAATTAACTAACCATCTAAGTCCTAAAGTAACACGACGTTCTGCAGAAACTTCAACAGGAACTTGATAGTTGCTTGCACCAACACGACGAGCCTTTAATTCGAGTTCAGGCATGATATTGCCTAAAGCTAATTCGAAAACTTCAAGTGCTGGTTTGCCAGTTTTGGCTTCAATCTTATTAAAAGCATTATATAAAATGGTTTGAGCTGTTGCTTTTTTACCATCTAACATAATCTTATTGATTAAGCGAGTGACTAATTTTGAATTATAAATTGGATCAGGTAAAACATCACGTTTGCTGATACTTCCATTCTTACGTGGCATTATTCATTCCCTCCCATTACTTAGCATCGCGTTTTGCGCCGTATAAGGAACGACCTTGTTTACGACCTTGAACGCCGAAGCATTCCGCAGCACCGCGGATGATGTGATAACGAACACCTGGTAAATCCTTGACACGTCCACCACGGATTAAAACTACTTTGTGTTCTTGCAAGTTGTGGCCAATACCACCGATATAAGCTGTGACTTCATAACCATTAGAAAGTCTAACACGAGCATATTTACGTAAAGCGGAGTTAGGTTTCTTAGGGGTCATTGTACCGACACGGGTGCAGACACCACGTTTTTGTGGGGCAGCTTGGTTTCTCTCACGCTTATTTAAAGAGTCCCAACGTTTACCTAAAGCAGGAGCCTTAGATTTTTCTACACCTTGTTTACGTCCTTGACGGACGAGTTGATTAATTGTAGGCATTTTTTCTCCTTCCGTACTTCTTAATGCACACTAGTCCAGGTGTTTATTCATGTTCCCACAAAAATAAAGGCCTGGAAGGCTGTACGTGCTATATGATAATATTATTTTTCTACTTTGTCAATAATATTAAAAATATTTTTCAACAAAAAAACTAGCGCTTTTCGGCTGCTAGTTAAAATAATTTATTTATCAAATTTTTTTATTTCTTCTTCTTTTTCGGCAATACGTTTTGCTTGTTCAGCATTTCTTTTTTTATAAAGGACACCAATAGTAATAAGAAGAGCTATTAATCCAAGTCCAAGTATTATATCAGCAATAATAAATCCAATCATTTTGCTTCCTCCATACTAATTTTAATTGTACCGCTTTGTTTATAATAGCCAAGATCAATTTGTTTTTTAGCTTCAGCTAAGCTGTTTTCATCTTTAACTTCAATTTTAATTGATTTCAATTTTAAAGGTTCGACATCTTTGCTAATCTTTAATTTTCCAAGACTTGATTTAACAATTAATTTTCCTTCTTGAATTAAAACTTTGCAAATTGTCTTTCTTTGACCATATGTGATTGTTTGATAATATTTCCTATCAAAGATATTAACATTTTCATATTTCTTGGCGTATTTTTGTAGTTCAGTAAGGTATCCACGCGATTCTTCACTAAGATCATTTAAAGATTCTTCAAAAGTTTTTGTTTCTACCTTTGCTAACTTAATTGCGACAACATCTTCATCGTTTTCTTCAACTGGTTGAACGTTTTTCATCTTTTCCTTGTTGATTTCGTTCTCCAAATTGAGCATTCTAATCTTATAATTCTTATAATCTTTTTCTTCTTCGTTTTTGCTTTTTAAGAAAGCAAAAAGATATATTCCAGCAAAGCAGCAAGATAAGAATAAGAATGCAGTGATGAAAATAAAAATAACTAATAAAGGCGTATCCATGATTAATTTACCTCCGCTTTATTATTTCAAAAATCATTTTACTGATTTATGAAAACACCTTAATTTAACCATTTCTGGTTCCTTTGAAATTTTTTAAATTTCAAATTATACAAATATCACTTTGTACCAAGATTATTTTAGCAAATAATTTTATTTGAGCAACTATATTCATACATTTTTCTAAAAATAGTTGCTTTTTTTAGAAAAAAGAGAAACTTTTAAACGCAAGCTTCTAAAAAATTGTTTCTAATAAAATCAAATACTTTGCCAAAACTTTTGATTTTATTATTACAATCACCATAAGAAATGCATTTTCTCTTAAAAATATGTCTTTTTTTATGGTAAAAGGCTTTTTTCGTAAAAGTTTTATTAAAAAGTAAACGATTTGAACCTTTTACATGAGAATTATACAACACACATCTTATAAAATCTAATTTTTTCGACATTTTTTTGCATTTTTTTAGTCTAAAAAAATAATTCGAGAAGCAATAATGAAATAAGCAATGTTGGAATTGAGGCAATTGAGCCATATTTAACAAATTTTGCAAAATTTATTTTTATATCAAATCGTTTTAAAATCGACATCCACATAATACCAGCTAAAGCACCAATAGGTGTAAAATAAGCACCAATATTAGATCCAATAATCGCTGCATATATTCCTTTTAAATAATTAACTTGAGAGAAATTAGAAGAATTCAAAATCGAACTAAATAAAACACTCATAGGAATATTATTAATCAAATTAGCAGATATAAAACTAGAAAAGCCTACTGAAAAAATCACATCAAATTTATTTAGAAATAACGCTATTTTATCTGTAACACCAATGTATTCTAAAGACAAGGCAATAACAAACATTGATAAGACAAATGGAATCAAAGAAAAAGGCAACCTTTTTATAGTTTGCAGCACAACAATTTCGCTATTTTTTCTTATAATTTTATAAATACTATCGCATAATATCAAAGATATACATAAAGAAAATGTAA
>ERZ780025.606-NODE-606-length-13377-cov-2.399114_pt1 | contig 13377 bp, 14 predicted proteins | sample MGYA00511862_ERZ780025 | MGnify/ENA primary metagenome ERZ780025 (study PRJEB29588, sample SAMEA2156186) | human gut metagenome | biome: human gut; feature: human-associated habitat; material: faeces | place: Denmark | collected 2008/2010 ...
AGTATGCTGACTTGATAGCAGAAGTTGGCATAGGTGCAAACAGTAATCAAGACATAGTTATTTTTGCATCGGTAGAAATGGCACAATTTGTCCATTATTTAACCTTGTCTCTATATGCTCATAAGGTTAAAAATATTGAAGTTAGTTATTCTGATCCTTTATTGATCAAACAAAAGATGTTACATACTCCTATCAAAAGATTATCCAAGGTTAATCCTTTAGATGTTGAGGCTATGAAATCTTATACTGATAGAGGAATGGCTAGAATTATGTTGGTAGGTAATGATCCTAATATCTATAGTTCTGTCGGTGTTGAAAAGGTTACCGCTTATAATAGTGCTCTTAATAAGGCTACTTTTCCTTATCGTCAAATTTATATGAACAATGAATTAGCTTGGTGTATCGCTGCTGTTCCTACTAAAAAGTGGGCGGAAAGAGTATTCCCAAAAGCTACTCCAACTCAAGCTCAAATAAGTTTGTGGGAAGCTATCTATAAAGCTTGTCGAATCGATGCTGATAATACTCCAATTGAAAGTTGGAAAAAGCATATCGCTACTTTAAATCGCAATGCTAATGCTTTGAATAAGATGAAATTAAAGAGCTTGCACTATCAAAGTAAGAATGGAACAGATTTAGTTATTGGCTTACCAAATAGTTATCGTTTTGCTGCTGCTAATGCTGTTCAAAGCCGTTATAATTCAGAATTTGTTCCTAATTTGCCAACTGAGGAAGTCTTTGCTTCTCCTCATAAAGATAAGGTTGATGGTATTGTCTATTCCTCAAAGGCTTTATCTTATAATGGCAATATAATTGATAAGTTCTTCCTCAAATTTGAAAATGGTAAGGTTGTTGATTATGGTGCTGAAGTCGGCTACGATACTTTGAAAAGCATCATTGATTTTGATGAAGGCTCTTGCCGTTTAGGAGAATGTGCTTTGGTTCCTTTCCATTCTCCAATTTCAGAGATGAATATTCTTTTCTATAATACTTTATTTGATGAAAATGCGGCTTGTCATTTGGCATTGGGTGCTTCTTTTGCTGAATGTGTTTCTAATGGTGAAGCAATGAGCGTTGAAGAACTTGAAGAAGCTGGTTTAAATCAAAGCCGTGAGCATGTTGATTTCATGATCGGTACTGAAGATCTTTCGATTATTGGTACTGATAAAAACGGTAAAGAAATTGTCATTTTCAAAGATGGCGATTTCGCTATTTAATTAAATTTATATAAGTATTCAAAGAGCATCCAGTTAAGATGCTCTTTTTGACTATTGTAAAAATATTTAGTACAATAATGGCGGTGATGTTATGAATAGAAATTATTCAAAAATTATAGTTTCAACTTTACTCAATATGTTGAAAACTACCCCATATGATGAAATCAGTGTTGCTACATTATGCCGTACAGCTGGTGTTTCAAGACAGAGTTTCTATTATTATTTTGCTGATTTAAATGATTGTTTAATGTCCATAATTATTGCTGAAGGCGTCAATGTCAGAAAAAATAGTTCTTATAATAATATCCGTGAATTGTTGATGGATTTATATAATTACATCTATGCAAATAGAGTTATTTTTACCAATATTGCTACCAGCAGCCAAGCGGGGGTTTTGTATGATAAAATCCAAAAGCTTGGAAAAGATATTCTTCGTTCGGAAATTACTAAATGGATACCTGATGTCGAGTATTTAAGTGCTGATGATATGGATTATATTTTAAGTTTCTATTTTGCTAATTTTATCTCTTCTATTTCACTTTGGATGAAAAAAGGATTTTCTACCACTCCAGATTATGAAATAGTTCATTTTATCTTGGTGACTGAGGGTATGGTTAAAGAGTGGGTAAGAAGATTTATTGCCTTTAATAAGAGGAAAGCTTTACCTGATCATTCTGTCTATTCAAAATATATTGGCACAGCGAATATGAATAATAATGGGGAAAAATTATGATAGATTTTTATAATCCTACGCATATCTATTTTACTAGTTATGAAAATATAGGTATATTGATAAGAAAATATGGCTTTAGTAAAGTTGTTTTACTATGCGGTAGTTCTTATTTGAAATCTTCGGGCATTCTCGATAATATTCTAAACAAATTAAAAGAAACTAATATTATTAGCTATGTTTATTCAGGGATAACAGCTAATCCGGATTTAAAAAATGCAGAAGAAGCTTTAAATCTAACAAAAGAAGTTAAACCGGATTTATTATTAGCTGTTGGCGGTGGCAGTGTTTTGGATTTAGCAAAAAGCGTTGCCAATAATTTTTATTATGATGGTGATATACTTGATTTCAATAAAAAGAAAACTATGCCGACTAAAGCTTTGCCATTAGCAACAATTATTACCATTGCTGCTAGCGGTAGTGAAATGTCTTCTTCCTGTGTTATTTCAGATCGGAAGACTAATTTCAAAGGTGGCTTTAATTCTCCGACTAATTATCCATTGTTTTCTATTTTAGATGCTAGTTTAACAAAAAGTGTTTCCGAGTTTCAAACTTGCTGTGGTCTTGTTGATATAATTTCGCATAGCTTTGAAAGATATTTTTGTAAATCTGAAGAGTATCAGGTCTGTGATCTTTTTGCTCTTGGCGTCATAAGAAATATTGTTGATTTAACGCCGAAATTATTAAATAATTTAAATGATGAAAATTTGAGAAAAGCAATGATAGAAACGGGTTCGGTTTCCCATAATGGATTCACTTCTTTTGGTAAAGTAACTTCCATGCCTTGTCATTTTGTAGAACATTTAATTTCAGGGAAATATCCTGAAATCGCTCATGGTTTAGGTCTTAGTTGGCTTTTAGGACCTTTCATGAGAAGAAATTATGAAGTATTAAAAGATAAGATAAAGAAATTTGGTCATTTTGTCTTCGATGAAGATGATCCTAAAGTTGCTTTGGATAAATTTGATGAATATATCAATTCTTTATCATTTAATAAAACAATGGAAGATTTCGGTATTACTAGTACAGAAAAAGAGTATTATCTTTCTTTATTGAAACCAGCTCTATAAAAGGAGAATATTATGATATCGGATAAAGATTTAAAAGAAGAAGATTTTTTAGTTTTTGACGCTATTAGAAAAGAAAGAATTCGTCAGGATGATCATATAGAATTGATCGCTAGTGAGAATTATGTTTCAAAAGCAGTTTTAGAAGCTCAAGGTTCTATAATGACAAATAAATATGCGGAAGGTTATCCTGGGCATCGATATTATGGCGGATGTGAATATGTTGATATTGTGGAAAATCTAGCACGTGATAGAATAAAAAGACTTTTCAACTGCGAATATGCTAATGTTCAACCCCATTCTGGTTCCCAGGCTAATATGGCGGTATTTCGTACTTTATTAAATCATGGTGATAGAGTTCTAGGTATGAAACTTGATGCTGGTGGCCATTTATCTCATGGTAGTGCTTTATCTTTTAGCGGACAGGATTATCAAGTTTTTTCTTATGGTCTAGATCCAAAAACTGAAAGACTTAATTATGATGAGATTTTAAAATATGCTAAAGAAGTGCAACCGAAGATGATAATTGCTGGGGCTTCAGCATATCCACGAATTATTGATTTTAAAGAATTTAGACATATCGCTGATGAAGTTGGCGCATATTTATTTGTTGATATGGCTCATATTGCTGGTCTTATTGCTGCTGGTCTTCATCCTAGCCCAATTCCTTATGCTCATGTTGTTTCTTCAACAACGCATAAAACTTTGCGCGGTCCTCGTGGTGGATTAATTTTAGCAAATGATATTGAGCTTGGAAAAAGTATTGATAAAAATGTTTTTCCTGGAGTTCAAGGCGGTCCTTTAATGCATGTTATTGCGGCTAAAGCTGTGGCCTTTGAAGAAGCTTTAAAGCCAGATTTTAAAGATTATCAAAAACAAATTGTAAAAAATGCTGATGTTTTAGCTAAGACATTAGTATCAAAAGGTTATCATTTAGTCTCCGGTGGTACCGATAACCATCTGATGTTAGTAGATGTGAAATCTCATGCTAATATCACTGGTAAAAAGGCTCAGGATGTTTTAGGGAAATGCAATATTACAGTGAATAAGAATTCTATTCCTAATGATACGGAAAAGCCTTTTATTACTTCGGGTATCAGGCTTGGAACACCAGCTTGTACGACAAGAGGTTTTGTTGAAGAAGATATGGTAGAAGTTGCAAACATCATCGATTTATGTTTAACTAACTCTGATGATGAAGAAAAACTTGATGAGGCTAAACAAAGAGCACTCAAACTTACAAGAAAGTATCCTCTTCCTTATTGATAAAATAGTATATTTAATTTGTTAATTAGTTTATAATAATTGTTGAACTGAAAGTGAGGTTTTATGAAAGAAGACAATACAAATATGGAAAAAAATACAAATGAATCCGGGCAAATAAAAAAGAGTTTCTTAGATTTTAATTTTTCTTGGATAATGCTTGTCATCGATTTAGCATTAATCTTCGGACTTGGAACATTGAATCTCAATGTTATGCAACAACATTCTTTGGCAATGCAAAGTACATTATATATTGTTATTGTTGTCGGTGTTTCTTTAATTGCTAATTTCTTATTTTATACATTAGGTAAATTAATCGGTGGTTTAATCGGTGGTTACCAAGTGACTAAAGTAGTGTTTTTAGGAATGACGATAATATTTAAACATGACGGAAAAGATAATGATGTTTCTTTTAAAGTTAATAACATTTTAGATTTCCACCTTGTTATGACTCCGAAAAAAGAAAAGACTTGCCATTATGGTTATTTATTAGGCGGTATGGTCGGATATATTTTGATCAATGTTGTAGCTTTACTATTAGGTTTATTAGTATTTTCCGGCGATAAGATCATCAGCTATTCTATTTTATTTGGCATTGGTTATGGTTTCATCATTGCTTTATATGAATTATTCCCATGCAGATTAGACTATGTTAATGACTGCTTTATTTTGATTAAAACAACTCATAAAGAAGATTTATTAGCCTATGAAAATGAATTGAAGAATATTCGCCATTCATTGCTTGGTGAAGATCTTGAAATCATTGAATTTGATAATTATGATAGCTATTACAAATCACATGTTAGATATTATCAATATATGGATGCTTTATTAAAAGATGATATCGATAAAGCTATCAATATTTTAGAAGATACCTTCAAGTATATTGATTGGTATACCGATGATTTAAAAACTAAAATGATTGCAGAGAAGTTATTTATCTTACTTTCTTCAGAAAGTTTTGACGAAGCTGAAAATTATTATTCTTTACAAAAGAAAGATTTCCAAAATAGTATTGTTTCTTGTGGTGAATTATCAATGTATAGAACAGCAGTTCTCATCGAAGGTATTATCAACAACATGAAAGAAGATACCGAAACAGTAGTAAATAAATACGCAGCATATTTAGCTTCTCATAAAGATTTAAAGAACGCTAGATTTTTAAAAGAACAAGAGTTATTCAATAAATCACTTGCCGTAGTAAATAAAGCAAGACCAGGTTGGAATCTTGTTATACCACAAGTAGCTTAACTAAAGAAAATGCCGAAAGGCATTTTTTGTTTGATTTTTAAAAAATTGCGTGATAATATTAATGAGCACGAAAGTGCTACTTGGGGATGTTTTGGTTTCGACAGGTAAGGATGAGTCAACAAGGCAGCCGAGTGGTGACGTTATCACCAAAAAAAAGATAAATGCCAAAAAACTTTATCATGTAAATAATGCTCCTGCCATGATGGCAGCAGCTGCTTGCTAGTTTTTTAAAACTCCGCAGCTCAGGGCTTAGCCCAGCATAGTCGTCTCTTCTCGCTATCATTCGGAGAGGTTACGGCAAACTAAGAATGATTGCTTCTTTATAGGCTGACATATAAAGAATAAGAATTAGTCAGCACCAAGATCTGGCAGTCGTTTGCAGCTAATAGATCTTAATTTATGCAAACTAAGCTGTAGTCTTCTTGATGGTGCCTTATTTGGACACGAGTTCAATTCTCGTCATCTCCACCATATTGAAACAATAGGATTGATACCAAAAGTATCAGTCCTTTTTTCATTTTATAGGGCTATTTTGCTTATTTTAGGCATAAATTGCTTAATTTTTGGTGAAGTAGCCTTTTTTTCTTTGCGCGTTTTAAAAGCAAGTAATTTATCAAAAGCACGAACTGACTATCAAAAGCACGAATATACTTTAACCCTTATTTTTTAGCCATCGGCAGTGATGCTGGTGGTCTTTTTTTATGCCCTGAAATATTTTTCAATTTATCTATCCTCATAATAAAAGATTTGAATTCCAACTGTTTTTCCATTGGCGGAACAGGCATTAACTCGTTTTTAATCATGGGTACAGTTAATTAAAAAATGCTTAAACAAATCATGCTTTTATGATAAGATTTATTTGGGAGTTATTTTTTATGCTTAAAAAAATTAAGATTGTTCTTAGCACATTGTGTTTAGGTTTGTTAGTGGGTTGTTCTTCAACTGTTTCTTGGGAAAATAACATTAATAAAGATATCATACTTCTAAAAAATAATGGTTTTCATGCATATATTTCAAATTCTAAAGAAGATTTGCAAGAATTTAATGAAGGTATTAATAAAGAAATTAAACAAGAAGGTTATAATTTTACAGTTAAGTTTGTAAATGTATATAGTATGACAGAAACACCAGACCTTACTTCAGGTTACTATATTACCTTTGAGGAATTAAGCACTAAAGAAGAGGCAAAGAACTACTTCACTTTTTTAAATAGAGAAAATAGAATGTATAAGATTTATATTTCAGGAACAATCGTTATATATACTACATCTGTAAAAGCAACGGAACTTTTAAACTATAAATTCAAATAGCCCCCCAAATAACAATAAAACTTATCTGAATAGTACCGCATACCCCGACCTCAAAAATGTGTGAGCCAGAATTTTTAAAAAACTAGATTTTAGAAAATACAATACTAAATCAAGGAGCAGAAATGCTCTTTTTTTTGATTTGAAGGAGAGAATATGAAGAAAATATTATTTTATTTATTAACGTTCACTTACTGTTTATTACAAACATTAATTGGCGGATTCGTTTATTTATTCAATTATGGATGTTTCAATCTCATCAAGTTCACGCCATAGTGCAGCATATGAATTTTTAATAGGGTGCAATTGTATCTAATAAAGCAATAAAAGAACCCCACAAAACTAACAATAATGGTTTTAATAAATTTGCTGAATGGTATTACAAATGTGGAATGTTGCAATTTTTAAGTGTCAACATAAAATTGCAGTTTTATGTTGGCGCTCGCACTATTTTTTTTAATTTTTAAACCAATAAAAATTTGCTTTTTCCAAAATTGATTTATAATTTCTTTATGAATACAACGCTAGAAACTAAAAGATTACTTCTTCGTCCTTTAAAACAAAGTGACGCAATAGATATATTTGAAAATTGGGCAAGCGATGAAGATTTTCCTAAATATATGACTTGGAGCGCTCATAAAAATATTGAAGAAACTAAAAAAATAGTAGATATGTGGATTAAAGAATATGAAGATCCAAAAACCATAAGGTTTATGATAGTTTTAAAATCAACTAATGAAGTTATTGGTCAAATAGATGTAGTAAAAATTGTTGATGATATTCCAGAAATTGGCTATTTAATAATGAAAAAATATTGGAATAATGGATATATGAGCGAAGCTTGTAATTGTGTAATAAACTATATATTTACTCTTGGATATAAAAATATAATTATTGAAGCAATGAAAGAAAACATTGCTTCAAATAAAGTTATTATGAAATGTGGTGGAAAATTTATTGGTTCTAAAAAACAATTTTATGAAGCAAAAAACTTAAATGCCGAAGTTAATCAATATTTAATAACTTCTTCTAGGAGTTAATTATTAACATTCTATTTATTTTAAAACTTAACTTTACTATAATTATGCCATGCCCTGTTGGAGAAGCGGCTTAACTCATATCCCTCTCAAGGATACATTCATGGGTTCGAATCCCGTATGGGTCACCATATTGAAACAACTGTGCTAATACGAGATTTTATGCTCAAATTAGCACTTTTTTGTTATTTTAGGGCATTTTTACTAGGGTTCAAGTCCCGTTATTAGTAAAATTGCCTAGTTTTTTATTGCGTTGTATTGGATTGATTCAACTTCATAAAAAAGCTTTAGTGTATTTTCACACGATAGGTACACGATTGCTCACATTTCGTGTCATTCGTGTAAATAACATATTTCTTTTATAAATAGGTTTATTTTTAATAATTATTCCCCTTTTTTATTGGATGGATAAAAAAATTTTTGAAAAAAGGTGTTCAAAATGAAGATTTTTGTCCCTTATCTATTGAAGGAGGTAAGTTATATGGTTAAAGAAGAAGTTATTAAGCTTAAAATTGAAGGAAAATCCTACAGTGAAATTTCAAGAATCTTAGGAGTAAATGAGTCTACAGCTAAAACTATTTATAATAGATTTAAGAATAGCCATCCTGAATCATTTTGCCCTATGTGTTCAAAGTTCTTAATTCAAACTAAAGGGCATCGCTAGAAAAGATTCTGTTCTAGTAAATGTAAAGACCGTTATTGGAACTTAATGAAAAACCAAAAAAATAAGTAAAGAAACTTATGAGAGACTAGTCAATATTTAAACTGGCTAGTTTTTCATTTTTTATGTTCTCTAACCAATCTAAAGAACGTACCTCTAGATACTCCTATAAGTGATGCTGCTTCAGTATTTGTTGTTTCATGATTTATATATCTATCTAATATATTATTGGTGTTAGGTGGCGTGACTACTTTTGGTCTACCAAACTTAACACCTTTTTCTTTTGCGATTCTGATTCCTTCCATTTGTCTTTGTTTAATATTTGCTCTTTCGTTTTCTGCGACAAATGATAATACTTGAAGAACAATATCACTTATAAATTTTCCAACTAGATTTTTACCTTCAATCCTAGTATCAAGTAGTGGCATATCAAGTACCTTAATATCGGCACCTATTGTTTTTGTAATATGAGCCCATTCCTCAAGTATCATATGATAATTTCTACCTAAACGATCAATTGATTTAACAATTAGTAGGTCGTCCTTTTTTAATTTCTTAATTAATTTCTTGTAATTAGTCCTATCAAAATCTTTACCTAATTCTTTATCTACATAGATAAATTTATCATCTACTCCAAATTCTTTAATTTCTACATACTGCCTATCGATATTTTGTTGTTTAGTTGAAACCCTAATATAAGCATAAATCAACTTAATCACCTCCGTATTATATACATCTATAAAATGGAAGATTAATCAAGCAATAAGCAATAAAAAAAGAAGTATCAATCACAATATAAAAAAGTATAAATTATTGGAATTTATCAAAGTATAGAAAAAAGTAGGTTTTATTTACCTAAAATAGAGATTTTTTAGAAAATATGTGATATAATTGTGGTAAATTAGTGGAATTATTTGAGGTATCAAAAGGTATACAATTTGATACTTCAAGACCTCACTAATCAAAAATGGAGGTCTCATATGATTGATTATCAAAAAGCAGTAAAAGACTTAAGAGATAAGTTAATTATGACTCAAGCAGAATTTGCAAAAATGCTTGGTGTTTCTTTTACCTCAATCAATAGATGGGAAAACGGTCTTAATAGACCAACTACAACAGCTCGAAAGCAAATAGTAGAGCTATGTAAAGAAAACAATATCGAATTGAAAGAGGTAAATGAATAATGAGCGAATATAATATAGAACAACTCTTAAAAAAGATAAATGAATTAGAAACCGAACTTAAAACCTCAAAAAAATATGGTTTGGTTTGGGATAAAGAAAATACAAAAGAAGACGTTGTAATTAAATGTGAAAAAAATATTCCGATATTAGAACAAGATAAAAGTAAAAAAATAATATTTGGAGATGATAATAACATTATTATTGAAGGGGATAATTATCATGCTTTAACATCTTTAAATTTTATAGCCAAGGAAAGTGTCGATATTGTTTATATAGATCCTCCTTACAATACTGGCCATGAAGATTTTATATATAACGATAATTATGTTGATTCTGAAGATGGCTATAGGCATTCAAAGTGGTTAAGTTTTATGCAAAAAAGATTGGCTTTATCTAAAGAATTGTTGAAAGAAAAATCACTCCTATTTATCAGCATTGATGATAGAGAATATGCACAATTAAAACTATTATGTGATTCTATTTTTGGTGAAAGAAATTTTGTTGCTAATTTAAAATGGAAAAAGAAAAAACAACCGTCTTTTTTATCAAATGTTGCCGGAATACTTGAGTATGTATTAGTTTATTCTAAAAATGCAGGATTAATTAAAAAGTTATCAATAGAGCAACTCCAAGATTCAGATAAGCCTGTTATAAATGCTGGGAATCCTGAGTCAGAACGTATAATTAGAAAAGGTTGTAGGGCAAAATGTACCCAAACTTTCATAAAGGCTGGATTATATCAAAACAAATCTATGACAATTGAATACGTGGACGATGTTTATATTGAAAATGGTATAACGAAAAATGATTTTAGATGCATTTCTAGATTTAGGACAACTCAAGAATATATTGACCAATATTGTGAAGAAAATTTAATTTTTATAACAGCAAACTTAGGATTAAGAAGAGACTTGTCTTCAAATGAAAAAGGTGGCGCAAAATCTATTACTGATTTACTGCTTGATTGGGACCAAAACCAAGATGGTACTACGACTTTGAAAGAGATTTTTAATTTAACAACAAATTGTCCTTTTTCAAATCCAAAACCTGTCAAACTTATATATAACTGCATAAAATCTTCTATGTTCAATAATCCAGTGGTCTTAGATTTCTTTGCTGGATCTGGTACCACAGGACAAGCAGTACTCGAACTTAATAAAGAAGATGGTGGTCATCGAAGATTTATTTTATGCACTAATAATGAAAATAATATATGTACTGAGGTTACATATCCTAGATTAAAGACTGTTATTACAGGTATTAGACCAGATGGCACTAAATATAGTGATGGACTTCCTGCTAATTTATATTATTTTAAAACTGATTTTATTGAAGACCAAGCAAACACTGAACAAGCTAGATATAATCTAGTTGAAAAGGTGGATTCTTTATTATGCATCGCTGAAGATGTAATGGAAGAAGTTGAAAGAAATGATTATTCATCTCACTTTATAAATGGAGATAAACATTTATTTATCTACAATGACTATTATAATGAAACAAAATTTGATGAGTTTAAACAAAGGGTATTATCAGCAACAGGGCAAAAAATAGCCTAGGTTTATGCAAGTGATAATAATATTGATGAAACTTTAATGGAAGGTAATGATATAGAATTGAAACCTATTCCTTCTAAAATTTATGAAATATATAAAGAAATTGTTGAAGACATTAAGAGAGGTGAATAGGTATGATTTATACACTTAAAAATTATCAAAGAGACGCAGTAAATGAATTGAAGCAATATATTTCTATTGGATTTAAATCTACATCAAGAAAAGAAGTTGTATTTAAAGCTCCTACTGGTTCTGGTAAGACTTTTATGGCAGCCTCATTATTTGAAGAACTTGCAGAAGAAAATTCCAGTGTTAATTTTTGTATATTATGGGCTTGCCCAGGCAAAGGCGAATTACATAAACAATCATTTGACGCAGTTAAGACTTATTTAGGTGGTAATCCAGTATGTTCACTACTTGAAGATGATTTCTTTGGATCTAGAAAATATATAAAAGATAAAGAAATAGTATTTATTAACTGGGAAAAACTTATCCAAAAAGATAAAGAAACTGGTAAATGGGCTAATAACTTAATGAAAGATCAAGAAGGCATGAATTTCATTGATGTTATTGAAAAAACAAAACAAAACGGAACTAGAGTCATACTAGTAATAGATGAATCACATATTGGTGCTTCACAAAAAGCTAGAATACAAGAATTTATTAATACAATTATCATTCCAAATATTGTGTTAGAAATGTCAGCAACACCTCTTAATAATCATATCGATGTTGAAATAGAAGCACAAAAGGTTGTTGATGAAGGAATGATTAAGGAAGATGTTATAGTAAATCAAGGAATCAATAAAGAAGATAAAACATTAGCTGAACAAGATTCTGAATTATTAGTCCTTCAAAAAGGTTATGATAAAAGACAAGAAATTGTTGATGAATATAACAAATTAAATATTGCTGTTAATCCTCTTGTTTTGATTCAAATACCAAACGTCGATGAAGGTGAAGCTAAAAAACTGGTAATTAAAGACTTCTTAAGAGAAAAAGGCATCACCGAAGATAATGGTAAATTAAAATTTTGGTGTGATGATAAAGGCAATTTTGATAAGAAAGCAATTAAAAAGAATAATGACATTACTGAATATCTAGTATTTAAAACTGCAGTTGCAACAGGATGGGATTGTCCTCGTGCTCATATATTAATTAAATTTAGAGATGGAAAGTCTGAAACATTTGAGACACAAACTATTGGTAGAATACTGAGAACTGCAGAAGCTAAGTCATATGATAATTATCTCTTAGATAATGCTTATATTTTTACTAATATATGGAGTTTTGAAACTAAACAAGATACATATAATCCTAATGAATTAAGACTGAATGGTCTAAAATGAGAGATGGATATAATAAATTAAATGTATGGAGCCAAACTCAATTAAGTTCTTTTTATCGTTCAAGACAAGGTGACTATAACTCAGCTGATTCAAGATATGGCGCATATTTCATAAAGTCATTTATGAAATTCTTTGAATTAAAAGAAGAAGATAAATATGCTATGAGTGGGCAACTTAAAGATAGATTTGAACTAAAAGGAATGAATCTAGATATAAAAGTTGATGATGTAGTCATGGAAGAAACAAATATAGGTGTAACTTCAGCTAATGAAGAAAGAAACATTTCTGGAGACCTAGCTAAAGTTACTATGGCAGAAAACGATATACAAGCTCAATACAACGACTTAATTAGAAGTAATCTAAGTGGACTTGCATACGTGAGATCTAAATCACCTATTAATTCAGCAATAATGGATGCCTTTGGCATTTTTTACAATGTTTTTGGTAGAAAAGAAAAAGTCACATCTATAATGAAGATTGTTGTAAACAATAAGAATATATTTGCAGAAATACTCAGTGAATCAACTCAAGAATTTAGAAAAATGATTTCAAAAGAAGCATATAAAAAAGGCGAACATTATGATTTTAAAATAGAAGAATCTCGACCATATTCTATTGAAACACATACAGAATTAGTGCCATCGATAAAATCCCTTTACAAACCACTATATGTTTTAAAAGATAATCAAGGCAATCCTGATAATCAACTTGAAAAGGATTTTTTAAATTACCTTGATTCACAAAACGTGGTTGAGTGG
>ERZ780025.608-NODE-608-length-13291-cov-5.702100_pt1 | contig 13291 bp, 11 predicted proteins | sample MGYA00511862_ERZ780025 | MGnify/ENA primary metagenome ERZ780025 (study PRJEB29588, sample SAMEA2156186) | human gut metagenome | biome: human gut; feature: human-associated habitat; material: faeces | place: Denmark | collected 2008/2010 ...
GGTGTCGCGCCCATTCCAAATCCACAGGTTCCGGCTGCAAGCACCGCTGCGTCATAATCTTTTCCCATCACATAAAATACCACAAACCTTGCAAATACACAGATCAAAACTGCCTGTACTGCCAGCAGTATGATAAGCGGCAGTGCAAGCGACGCAAGCTGCCACAGTTTTAACGTGATCATTGCCATTCCAAGGAACAATGACAGCGAAATACCACCGATATCATTGATCTCTCCCATATGGATCACAAACTTGCCGGAATACTCTCCGATATTACGAAACAGTGCCGCTGCGATCATTGCGCCGATATAGATTGGGAACGTCATTCCTGTTTTCGTCAGAAGCCAGGAAAAAACGGTGCCCAGTCCGATTGCCAGAATCAGCTGGAACACTGCAGATGCATACATATTCGTATGACGCTCATGTTTCTTTTCATCTTCCACCAGAAGACTGTCATCTTCCGGCACAACCGTATCGAGCAGATTTTTCTTTTCGATCAGTTTCCTGCCAAGCGGTCCGCCAACCAGACTTCCCGCGATCAGTCCAAATGTTGCCGCCGCGGTACAGATCGTCGTTGCACCTTCCACATTCAGATCCTCCAGAACCGGGCCAAACGCACCCGCAGTTCCGTGTCCGCCCACCATCGGGATCGAACCGGTACACATACCGATCAGCGCATCAATGCCAAGCAGATGGGATGTTCCGATTGCAAGCAGATTCTGTAAAACGATCAGGAGAAGGACCAACCCTAAAAATATCGCCAGCGACTTTCCACCACTCTTTAACACCTTCAGATTTGCCTGAAATCCTACTGATGTAAAAAAGAATACCATACACACTTCCCTTAAGGTATCATCAAAAGAGATCTCCATAAATCCACTGCTGTAACAGATACATGTGACGATTGCAAATAGCAGTCCCCCGACGACCGGCGCCGGAATACAGAATTTTTCCAGCACATGTATCTGTTGTTTTAGATAACTACCCAGCATCAGCACCAGCACCGAAGCTGCCAATGTCTGATACATATCCAACTGAACTTCCATATTTATCCTTTCGATTCTAATTCCCAAACCGGATCTTATTTTTCAAATCCGGTATTTACTCTGTCGGCACCTCGATACCGCACTCTGCATAATATGCCGCCGCACCCTTATGAAACGGGATTGTAATACCTCCAATCGCAGACTGCTCGTCCTCTTTTAATTCGATTGAGGCCGCATAGCGGATATCCTTTCCATGTAAAAATAAAAGTTCCGTCAGCTCTTTTACCGTATTCTCCGATAAACTGTCACCTGCCAGAAGCACCGCCTGTACAGACAGTGTTTTTACCTCTTCTGTCTGACCGGTATAAGTGCCTGCCGGAATCGTATATTCGGAATAAAACGGATATGCCGCCTTTAACCGGTTCCGGCATTTTACATCAATACTCAACAGCCGGATTCCGCATTCCTTTGCCAGTTCCCCGATCACCGTAGTCTGTGTTCCCGCTGTACAAAAGAACGCATCGATCTCTCCATCTGCAAGTTTCGCTGCCGCCTCCGTGTAATCCAAATTGACAGTCTTTACCATATCTCCGCTGATGCCCTGTGCCTGCAGAATCTGGTTTGCGTTCCGCTCTGTCCCGGATTCCTCTGCCCCGATACTGATCGTTTTCCCAAGAAGATCATCCAATGTCTCAATCTCTGAATCCGTGCGCACGATGATCTGACATGCCTCCGGATAAAGCGCTGCAACCGCTTTATATCCCTGGTATGCTTTGTCCCGGAATTCCCCGGTTCCATTATAGGCTTCCTCCACCAGATCTGCCTGGGCAATCCCCAGTTCAATATATTTGCCCGAAAGAAGTCTGACATTTGCTGCAGATCCGGCAGTATTCCTTGTTTCAAGTTTATACGAAAAATCCTCTTTATTTGCAAGACTGACATATGCATTAGCAAAGGAATCGTACATTCCGCCGATTCCCGCAGCTCCAAACCGGATTGTTTTCCGGTTTGCGCCGCATCCTGCCAGCATTAAGATCATTGCCAATCCAAGAAAAATATACCGACTTTTTATCAATCTATGCCCCCTCCTTTTCGATTAACTTTTATCTGCATGTTATGCATCTGATCTCGCATATGCATTTTTCATCTGACCGCTCAGTTCAAACAGTACCTTATCGAGTGTATCTGTGGTTTCTTTCTTTAACATTCCGGCAACCGCACGGTTTGCCTCATGCCGGATCTCTTTTCTTTTTGCTGCATCCGTCTCTTGGGAAAGAAGTGCATCATAACGATTAATCAGCTCATGACCTTTCGCTAACACATGTTCCTTATATCTTTCAATATGGAATACCGAACTGCGGTAAGAGGCGTCTGCCATCGCCGCGATCATCCTGCCTGACCAGTAAAAATTGTCCGTGGAAACCTCACCTGTGGTGTTGCAGAGATAGTCCGGTGTCTCATCGATATCCGCATAAAACGGAACCAGCACATTGAATGCATTCGATGCAAAGGCAACCCACTCCACAGCCTGAGCGTCCTTCTCAAGGTCAGGGCGCATCTGTATAACAGATAGGAAGTCATTGCGATTAATTCCTATTGAACGGTATGCACCGCGCATGCTCTTGTCGCCGTAAGCGCCATACGGGTCATACACAGTTCCCTGATAATGTGAGGAGAGCACATACTTCACGTCCTCAACCGTAATCTTTTTCTCCGGCACAAGGCACCATGGCAGATCGTCCGAGGATGGTGTGAAGTCCGCGTCCGCACCGTCCCAGCTTACCGTGTGCGGATTGAAATATCTCAGCATATACCATGCTCTCGGCGTGTTATACACATGATCCGAGTCGTCGTGGCTTCCGAATGCCGACCTTACGTCAAAATGTGTCCAGTCCGTCTCAATGTTCGAGAGATTAAGGTGATTGCTCTCAATAAATTCCTTCATATCGGCAGAACACATATAGTCCTTCTGTGTAGTAAGTGCATCCTCCAGATCAAAGGCATCAATTCCAAGCTGGTTTGGCATAACCACATAGACATCATCCGGTACTCTTCTGGCGATCCAGTGATGACCGCCGATCGTCTCCAGCCACCAGATCTCGTTTTTATCGGAAAAAGCAATCCCGTTCATCTCATAGGTGCCGTATTTTTCCAACAGACTTCCCAGCCTCGTGACACCTTCTCTGGCACTATGAATGTAAGGGAGCACCACAGATACAATGTCCTCCTCACCGATACCTCCGGTAATCTCTTCTGCACCATCCTGCGCCGGAACATATTCCACCAACGGATCTGCTCCCAGGACTCTGGCATTGGAAGTGATAGTCTCCGTGGCCGTCATGCCCACACCTGCCGCATTGATACCGTGTGCCGCCCAGATACCTTCTCCCTCCAGCGCATTGGGCACTGCGGTATAACGCAAAGCCTCCTCGGGCAGATCGATCTCCACATGAGAAAGCACAGATTTATATTTTCTCGGCTGTTCTTCCGGATGCACCACCACAAATTTCTTCGGGGTAAACTGTCCGGAGGGGGAATCATCGTTCCGGGCGATCATGGTAGATCCGTCATAAGATGCTTTTTTTCCTACTAATATGGTTGTACATGGCATAATCATTACCTCCTGCTATTATGCTACAAAAAATTTCCCGTGAGTAACAAAAATCTGTTTTCTGTCTGGAACCTTACACCAGCTTCTGTCCATTCACCACAACATTCCGGATCGTCTCCGGTCTGCCCTGCAGAGGCTCAATCTTCGTAAACTGTCTGCAGCCGGTGACTTCGATGTTTTCCATAGACAGATCTCTGAAATATGGGATGTCCTCCTCATTTTCCATGGCAATGGTCTCATTACGGTTCAGAGAATTCAGGACATAAGACATCGTAAGGATCACTGCCTCGCCCTTGATCTCGCTCATATGGATATTGCGGAGTGTGATGTTTTCCACCACGCCGCCGCGTCCCAGCGCACTCTTCATGCGGACACCCACATCGGTTCGCACGAAAGTACAGTTCTCCACCAGAATATCTTTTACCCCACGGGACATCTCGCTGCCGATGACAAAGCCGCCGTGGCCTTCATTCACCAGACAATCATGAATGTAGACATTGCTGCAAGGGCCTTCGATCCTGCGGGCGATGGCATTTTTGCCGGATTTCATGCAGATAGCATCGTCACCGGTCTCGAAGGTGCTGTGATGAATGTGCACATTGGTGCAGGATTCCACATCGATGCCGTCACCATTCTGTGCATAGTACGGATTACAGATCTTCACACTGTCCACGGTAAGGTCCTCGCAAAAATAGGGATGTATGTTCCATGCCGGAGAGTTCATAAACGTCGCGCCCTGTAACAATACCTTTTTACAATAACGCAGACTGACCATCACCGGACGGTAAAAATCATAATAAGGTGCCGCAGCAGCCAGTGCCTCTTCGTTGGTTCCCTGAATGTTGTGGCGATTACCTTCCAGAATGGACTCAGTAGGCATCCAGATCTCAGTCTCCTTCGTCTCGATCATATAAGGACTGATCTGAAACAGCGCATCCCACTGTTTTGCCGTCATCTTGAATTTCTTGATCGGTCGCCATTTATCACCACTTCCATCAATGATACCATCTCCGGTGATGGCAATATTTTCCGCATTTTCCGCTGTGACGGGAGACACGGTACGAATGCAGTCCTGCCCTTCGTAACTGGTAATGCGCAGGGGATAATCCTCTTTTGATTTGATAAATTTTAACATAGCCTGACTGTCCAGGTGCAGATTGACACCACTTAACAGCCGGATCGGAGCCACTGCCCAGATGCCTGCGGGAACTCTTACCGTACCGCCCCCCTGCTCCGACACTTCGCAGATCGCGCGGTTAATGGCCTCCGCATTGTGTCTGCCGGTCTCAATCTGCAAATCGCCGCTCTTCGCGCCGTATTCTGCTATGGACACCTCCCGGTCCGGGAACTGGGGAAGTTCTACTTTATAATTCTGATTATACATGGTTATTGTTTTCTCCTTTGAATATTTTCATGAATACTTTCACATTTTCTACGTTTCTGATTCTAGCGTGTTCCGTTTCGGACTTCCACTCGGTTTTTGCGTTTTTCCGAAGGGTTCTACTGCTTATTTGTGCCCTTCCGCGCAGATCCAGTCCTCGCCGTCTTTTAAGTGAATCCGTACCTCTTCAAATCCTGCATTTTCCAGCAGTTCCCGGAATTCTTCCGGTGTGGGATTAAACAGATGGAATCTTTGAATGTTTTCCCGCACCTGTTCCGGCAGATCCTCCTTCTGGTAAATGTCGGCCACCAGTAAAAAGGTTCCCTGCTCCTTCAATACCCGGTAGACTTCTTTCAGATTCTCCGCGGGATCCGGCCAGAAATAAAAGCTTTCCACCGTAATGATCTTGTCAAAAGCATTGTCCGCAAAGGGCAGTTTTTCCACTGAGGCTTCCACGAGATCCATTTTTCCCTGCTGCAGTGCTTCTGTATTGGTTTTCCCGGAAAGCTCCAGTGAAGTGGCGGAATAATCCACTCCGGTCAGATGTCCGTCACGCACCTCTTCACTCATGCGTTTCAGAGTTGCTCCTCCACCGCAGCCGATGTCCAGAATCCGGTCATTCTCCCGGATCTTCCAGTGTTCCAGCGCCCAGCCGGTCACTGCGTAGTGGCTTTCGTTCATGCGGCGCAGCATCTTCTCCCCATCCTCCCCGACCGGTTTCCCGGGGTTGCCGGAGATGGTGATCGCCTGCTGGGTGCGTTCGTTGGTGGTTAGGTTTATGGTATTATTTTCTGTTTTTTCAGTCATGATCTTTATTCCTTCTTCCAGCTGCTTTCTTTTTGGATCTTTGCAGTTTTCTTTGCAATTTTTACTATCTCTATTATAATAGTAACTGTTTATAATCATGTAAAGGGCAATCCCGTTATTGAGAATATCTCTGAATAAGGGATTTGGCAAAACACCCGATACAAAGTACAATCTGCGAAAGCATACGCCGGAAATGCAGTGAAACGCTTGCAGGTTACGGAAAGGCATACATTTTTATGAAATATTATCTTGCCCCCATGGAGGGACTGACCACTTATAATTTCCGCACTAACTGGAACCGCTGTTACGGCGGCATGGACAAATATTTTACCCCTTTTATCTCCAATCGGCACATGAACAGCAGAGAACGCAACGATGTACTTCCGGAACATAATGTGGGCATGTACACCGTACCGCAGATCCTGACCAATAAGGCGGAGGAATTTCTGTCGCTGGCAGAGCAGCTGGCCGGATATGGCTACCACGAGGTCAATCTGAATCTGGGCTGTCCTTCCGGGACGGTGGTGGCAAGAAACCGTGGTGCCGGCTTCTTAGGCACGCCCCGGGAACTGGAGGATTTTCTGGACGAGATCTTCGAAAAATGTCCACTGGAAATCTCCATCAAGACCCGCATCGGCATGGACTACATGGATGAATGGGCTCCACTGCTTAAAATATATCAAAAATTCCCCATGAAGGAACTGATCATTCACCCCAGACTGCAAAAGGAAGGTTACAAGGGGACACCCCATCTGGAAGCTTTCGCAGAGGCGGTGGAATCCCTGCAATGTCCGCTGTGCTATAACGGGGATATTACCTCTCCGGAGTCGCTAACGCAGATTCTTACGCAGCTTCCCAGTATCGATACGGTCATGATCGGCCGGGGAATTTTGCAGAATCCGGGATTATTGCAGGAATTGAAGGCTGCCTCCACGGAGAGTGTTGCGCTCCCGTCTTGTGAAGAGCGACTGGCTGTCCTGAAGGAATTCCACACTTCCCTCCTGACCGGTTATCAGGAGATCATGTCCGGCGATACCAATACGCTCTATAAGATGAAGGATCTCTGGACTTTCTTAAGCCACAGCTTCGAATCTCCGGACAAATACGTAAAAAAGATCCGCAAAGCCACAGATGCCAGCGACTATAAGCTGGCCGTCAATGCGTTATTCCGGGAGTGCGCATTGAAGTCGGAGAATTCTTGATCCTGACATCATCCCATACCTTTATTCCCCGGTGTCGAACTGTTCTCCTTCGTTGGCGTCTTCCATGACGACCTCCGGCTCCGGGATGCCTGCACTTTCCACATAGCTGAAATGAATAACCGCCTGTGGCCAGTTGAAGCTGATCCGGGCGGTCTTCTGCCGCTCCTCGCCTGCCTTGCGGATCAGTTCCAACAGTTCCTGCAAGACTTCTCTGGTCAGATAGCCTCCCCGCCACTGGAACGTCATGGCCCGGCCTTTTTTCGCCATCTGCTGTGCTCTTTTATATACTTCTTCCGTTTTCGTAAAGGAAAGTTTTTTCTCCTTGTAATAAAAATGATCGTTGTCCGGACAGCCGGGTGCCGGGGCGATCAACGGTTCATGATCCCGGAACACTGCTTTATCTCCCAGATTGAAATAGTCGTAGCGGATCTCTCCGGGTGCTTCCGCATTGCCCTGATGTTTTCCCAATGTATTGTCAAATGTGGCATCCAGATGGTAATGCTGCCCGCCGATCCGCACAATATTCCAGGTGTGACGGTACTTGATCCCTTTCTCCGGATTGTTGCCGCAGATAGCGATTACACACCACACACCCAGCGCATCACAAAGCACCTTCACCGATTTGGCAATGCCCTCGCAGACACCCACGCCCTGTCCCAGCGGTCCGATAATCTCATGGGAATAGGGCTTTTTCAACTTATCGTAGGTGATATTTTCGCAGATAAAGTCGTGAATGTACTTCTCTTTTTCCCACTCTGTGAACTTTGCGGCAGATCTTGCCAGCTTTTCCACCCGGGACTGCATGGCTTTCTGATGTTCTCTGATCTTATTTTTCTCAAACAGATACTCCGGCACGAAGATGATGTTGGGGGAGTCCTGATAATATCTATACCGATAACTCACCACCCAGAAGATCTCCGGATGATCCAGCCGCAGTCGGAAAAATACGTCATACAATTCTTCCGCCGGGATCCGCGGCAGCTGGATCTCGTCTGCCAGCGCCAGCACTCCCTGCTGCATAGCGTGATAGGTGGCCTGCTGGGGCTTGTTCATTTTCTGATAGTAATATGGTTCCATGGTAGTTTCCTATTCTATTGTTTTCATCTGTCTTATTTTTACATTTTAACAGAAGGTTTTTCTTTTGGGTGGATGTTTTTGATATTTTTAAAAAAATTTATTTCTTATGCAACTTTTCTGAAGACTGTACAGTCTAATCATCAGAGACCTGTAAAAAATGGTTTTATTACGAAAGGAGTTTTATTATGAAAAACAAATTTATCTGTGCACTTTTAACTACTGTGATGGTATTATCTTTTGCTGCCTGCGGCAATGATGGAAACGGAGCTGCTACCTCTGCGGAAAGCACCGTAGTTTCCGAAAGCCAGGTTACAGAAAGCAATACAGAAGCCAATACTGAAACCGCATCCACCGAAAGCACCTCTACGGCAGAAGGAGCCTATGAAGACAACTTTGCAGTTTCCACAGAGGATGCTACCGCTTTCGCTAAAAAGATCCAGGATGCCGTAGCCGCTGAAGATCTGGATGCTCTCGCTGATCTGGTCAATTATCCGGTCTATGTTGCTCTGGGCGATGGCAGTGTGATCGAAACCAGGGAAGATCTGATTGCCTTAGGTGCAGACAAAATCTTCACCCCTGAGCTGAAAGATTCTATGGCTAATGCTGATCTGTCCGAATTAAGCCCCAGTATGGCAGGCTTCACCCTCTACAGCACCGGTGACGGTCCTAACATCACCTTCAATGTCCAGAACGGAGTACTCGGCATCAGCGGTATCAATTACTAATCATTCTCATACAAATCGGGGGAGCCTTTCATCAGGCTCCCCTTACTCGTGTCGAAACAACCGTTGTCAACGGTACCATAGTGATATCTATGTTCCCGTCTGTCTTACGCGTGATCAGCGTGGCTCCCCGCTGGATATATTGCTTCGCAATGCCGGAATATCCCAGATAATCAATAGACATTCCGTAGGTCATGCGGATGCCCTGATATATCAGGGATAATGTATTCAGGTGATCGTGTCCACAGAAGATCCATTTCAGCCAGCCGTTATCCACCGCTTTTTCGAAAAAATGTGGCGGTTGATTCGATATTCCGAAGTACTCGTCCTTTTCTCCGATACTGCCGTGTTCATAAATCACGCTGTGATCGCCCAATTTCATTTTCTCATAAGCTTCCTTAAATTCTGCGGGCGGCATGTGGAAAAATGCCATGGCAGGCACTTTTCTCTCGCTCAGTTTTTCCATGCACCAGTCCGTCTGATCCTCATGGATCCGGTCGAAACCGCTGAAAAACCAGCCGTCGCCGTACATGTTGGAATCCAGCAGAATCAGCGGAAGTAACAGTTTTCCCTGATCATCTGTGAGGTCTACTACAAAATTCCCGACGCCGGTAATGGGATTCTGAGGACTGTGCTCATATCTTCCTTTGGTAAAAACGGCATATTTTCCCGTTGCAAAAATCTCCGCCAGTTGCTCTTTATTGCATGCAGCCCCCATCTCACAGTCATGATTGCCGAAGACAAACGTATAGGGAATCTGAAAACCATCCAGAAATGCCAGCAGTTTTTCTGCCTGCTTTCGGTTGTTCATGGTACCGCTTTTCGGGAAAAACGGGAAAACAGAATCTCCGGTCAGGACGATCAGATCCGGTCCCGTCCGGCGGATCAGCTCCGTCACCGCTGCCAGCGCCAGTCTGTCCTTTTTCCCGGAAAACATGCCGAAACCAAGGTGCAGGTCTGTCAGCTGTAATATTTTATAATCTCTGTCCGTCGGGATGCAAAGGGAAAAAGTCTCTTCGTCCCGAATTTGAAAATTTTGAGAGGTATACATAGTAATCTCTTTTCTGTCACTTAATCTGTTTCACTATTGTATTTGAGTTTTTTGAAATCAGCTCAATGGGATCAACGCACCGATTGCAGACAGTAGCGTAGACAGCACCATCAGCACCTGAAACGGCACTGTGCCGATCACGCCGCAGATAGGACTGCTGCCGGCTTTTTTCCTGGACTTTCCATAGGTCAGCACCAGCATGATGCTCACCAGTACCACAACGCCACTCATGATCCGGGTCAGAACGATAAAGCTGTTCACTCCAAACACAGCAAACAGGATGCAGGGGACTGTGGCGATCAGCCAGCTGATGCGGTTGCCGCTGCCGATCTGCTCATGAACCACATCGCGGAGGGCGAGAGTATTGCTCCAGAACGTGGTAAGTAAAGCAAACAGGGAAAATACGCCTGCCAGGATCATTGCCCAGGTACCGATGCTCTCTCCCAACTGCATGTATGCCAGTTCTTTTTCCAGTGCTCCCTTGGTTCCCAGGAGAACCGTGCCCGTCACGATCAGAACAAACACTGAGGAAAGCCCAAAACCGATGAAGATGGAGCGGCGGATCTGTTTCGCGTTGCCATCCAGACCTTTCACCACCTGGATCACTGCCTGATTGGCAGATGTGGCGAATACCACCATACTGTACAGCGCCAGCAGATTATTCCAGTGGAACTGTGCCCGTTGCAAAGAATTCAGCGGATGCATAAATGTGCCTACCGTCATCACTGCCACAATGCCCATGAGGACAATGACTGCGTATTTCTGCGCGATGCCCACGGCTTTCATGCCGATAAACACCACAACTCCGGCGATCACATAGTACAAAACCTGCGCCGCCACAAAAGGCATTCCGAACCAGTTCACAAAAATCTGCGCTCCGCCGTTGATGTTGCCGCTGACACCGATCATAATTGCCAGTCCATAGACAATAAATACACTCCAGCTGAAGATCTGCTTCATTTTCCCATGAAACAGCTCTCCTTCAAAGCTTTTCACCAGCTGGACACCACCGTTATTGTAAGACAGCTCGGCAATGATCAGATGCAGGATCACGTTCACGCAATAGGCGATTAATACCATCCACACGACATCCAGCATGCTGTTCTTCGTGGCAAGATACGGAACGGCGATGATGCCGGTACCGATGCTGTTGCCGACGATCATGCTGATGGCTTCGAAGGTCGTGAGATGGGCTTCGGATTGGATGGGTTGGGACATAGGGAGGCCTCCTTGGTAAAAATACTGATTTTATAAAAGTTTGGTGGTAAGTGCTTCCTGCAATACTTTTGAACAGTTGATTCCACGTTTATCGGCAAGTTTGGACATCCATGCCGGAAGCGAGACATTTTTGCGAACCGCTTTGGTGTCAGTCATGCTGCGATATTTAATCGTATCTGCCTGGATGATCGTAAGAATATCTGTCGGTAAATGAGGAATCTCTGCCTGCGGTGTAGGCTCATTCGGAGTAATATCTTCATCTTCCAGACCAACAAGACAAAGATTCAGTGCATCTGTGATAAGTGCAATCGCTTCTGTCAAAGTCGGTGCTGTTGTAATACATCCGTCCACATCCGGAACCTTCGCATAGAAAGTGCCGTCTTTTTCAGTAATAACAGCAGTATATGTGTATTGCATATCATTTACCTCCTTCTATATTTGCTTCTTTCAAAATATATCGCATATCATTTTCATTAAAATCATGACGTTTTACAGGAATTGTCTGCTTGGTATTCGGTTTGAAATACAGGTCATGACTTGCTCCATGTCTTTTAAAAATAAAACCGTTCTTTTCCAATTCTTTAATTGTTTTCTTTCGTGGATGCATTCTTCTCTCCTCTTATATTATACACAATATTACACAAAATCAATAGTGAAATACACAAATTTACACAAAACCATGCAACATAACATTAAAAATTCAAATTGTTACGTAGGAAATATAAATAGATTCTGTTAAAACTGACTTTAAAAGATATTGTAATTATCAACATGTTGTACAATATCAGACATAAAATAGAATAGTATAAGAAATTATTACAATCTGTTTTGATTTCAATATAAAGTATTTCTTGTCTGTAAATAAAAAAATCCAAAGAACTAATTATTCTTTCATGTTCTCTTCTTGCATCCAAAGAGGCATATAGTTTCCATCTTTTTGCTTATAGAAATTTTTACTCAAATATCTGTTTTCCGTCTCATATTCTTCCGGTGTCATTCCGTTTTTCCAAAATGGGGCTTCCATAAGCGTTTCCGTTGCCCAATCGCTTTGCCTGACCGTCTTGCTCAATTAAATGTCCTCCTTCTATGTAATCACATAGTACATTATATACGATTGTCTTTTCGATTTCAATCCACGCTCCCGCGAGGGGAGCGACCATGTTGAAAAAACAGATTATCCCCATCGTCCGTGCATTTCAATCCGCGCTCCCGCGAGGGGAGCGACCATAGACGAGGCGCAGCTGCTCTTTAACTCCAGGATTTCAATCCGCGCTCCCGCGAGGGGAGCGACCAGTGCTTCTGTCTGAATGATTTCTGTCGGGTACGATTTCAATCCGCGCTCCCGCGAGGGGAGCGACGATTCCGTCCAGTTTACCGATGATAGACTGGGTGTCATTTCAATCCGCGCTCCCGCGAGGGGAGCGACTGACATTGCCGGTTTATACGCTCACGGCATTGCATTTCAATCCGCGCTCCCGCGAGGGGAGCGACGTTTTATATCTGTACACCCATGAGACTGGCAGTTATTTCAATCCGCGCTCCCGCGAGGGGAGCGACGAGACATGTCAAGAACGTCGTCGAGCAACTTGAATTTCAATCCGCGCTCCCGCGAGGGGAGCGACAACGGCAACCTGCGTTATGCGGGTATCAAAGGGATTTCAATCCGCGCTCCCGCGAGGGGAGCGACAAATCTGCCACTTCCCTTTGAACCGCCAAATATATTTCAATCCGCGCTCCCGCGAGGGGAGCGACATTTTACCTGCAGGTTAAAAGGATCCTGCATCAATATTTCAATCCGCGCTCCCGCGAGGGGAGCGACATTTTTGGAAGTCGTTTTTTCGACCTCGAATCTAGATTTCAATCCGCGCTCCCACGAGGGGAGCGACTTCCCGTTTCCGGGTAAAAGCAAGCCGGGGAATCATTTCAATCCGCGCTCCCACGAGGGGAGCGACGTAAAGTGTCTGATAGTCGATACCGCTCTTTGCAATTTCAATCCGCGCTCCCACGAGGGGAGCGACTCGACACGGACAACGTAAATTCCGTTCTCAAAAATTTCAATCCGCGCTCCCACGAGGGGAGCGACACAGGGCGTGGCGGCGCGGTTCGGAGCCTGCAGATTTCAATCCGCGCTCCCACGAGGGGAGCGACACAGATTGACCGATCTATTGACGTTAACCTTATATTTCAATCCGCGCTCCCACGAGGGGAGCGACACAGATTGACCGATCTATTGACG
>ERZ780025.611-NODE-611-length-13267-cov-1.848925_pt1 | contig 13267 bp, 10 predicted proteins | sample MGYA00511862_ERZ780025 | MGnify/ENA primary metagenome ERZ780025 (study PRJEB29588, sample SAMEA2156186) | human gut metagenome | biome: human gut; feature: human-associated habitat; material: faeces | place: Denmark | collected 2008/2010 ...
TTACAGAGTTAGTACCGTTAGGAAGACGATACCAGTCATCTCCCAAAGAAAATTCACCGGACTTCCAAGGTGCATACTGTCCCTTAAGTACCAGACGCGTAGCCGCACCGAACTTCTGATATCCTTCAGCCATCGTATTCTCAATGCAGTATTTGTATTTTTTACTCGCATCCGTACTTTCAGTAACCCATTCTACCTTAGGTTCGCGAGTAGTAGCATCAAGTGTATTCTTAACAATGCCTGTAAGATATTCAGTTCCACCTGAAGTCGTAAAGTTCGGGTCAACTGTATAGAAGTTACTTTTGTAGAATCCGGTAGTATGAGACGACGCTGTGGTAGTCTTCTTTGCAAAAGGATAGAACAGAGAGTTATAGTAGTCTATAGTCCAGTTTCCAAAATCAAACTGTCCAAGACTTGCATTTGTTCCATCTTCAAAAGGTCCAACTGCTAATGGACTGCCAATCATAACTTCCAACTTTGCAGCAAGGCGTTCTATCTCAAGAGTAGCCGGATTACTTTTCGCTGCATTCTGAGCTTGCGCTTCCGATTTATAGTCACTGACCAAAACAATCTTGTCCGATACATCGAGCAGACATTCATCTTTCCATGCATGATTGGATGGATCCGAATCGGAATCATCGTAGAATCCGACATTAATCATCGCACAACAATTAGAGTGTACAACCTCCTCTACCAGATAAGCATTGTTGGGCTTAGTATTGTTCGTAGGAACTGTAATCATTCCATTGATAGTAGCATAGGTTGCACCCGCTGAAAGATTATCCAAGCGATCCTTTAATTGGTAACCCGGATTGGCTATAACAAGCAAATACTTAGTATTCGGATCCACTTTAACCGGAGTATTCGGAGTCGTAACTCCACTATTTGTTCCGAAAGAACCTGATCCCAATACCGTGGCATACTTAGTTGCCTTTTCATCCTTAGTCACCACCTTACCCGCATCGAACGTAATCACATAAAGCTCATTAATCGCGCTTTCCGCAGGCAAAGCCGGCTGTTCACCAGAAGCACGTGAACCAGGCACTTTTGGATTAGTCAGACTAATTGATACGTAAGCTACATCATAACCTGCTCCCCCTTCAACCTCCGGATTTTCCTCAGATTCTCATTTGAACAACTTGCCAATGCCACAATGGCCAGCAACGAAACTAAAATTGATTTAATCTTTAGCATAATACAAAAAATTATTAGAATTAATACATATATAATTTCCCACTTAATTAGTAAGTTTTACTTACCATTTTTTCTCATTTCGGCAGCATTAGCCTTCTTCCTGACTAATTCTTCCAGATTGCCCCTAGCTGCATCCAGACCTGACTGCTCTGCGACCTTCAAATACTTCTTCGATAATTCATAATCTCCCTTCATTAACATTAATATTCCCATAGCATTATTATATTCCGGCAAATTCTTATTCGAATTCACCATGCTCAGATAACGTTCGGCCGAAACCAGATCATTGCGTGATAAAGCGGCAGTAGCAGCATTTATATTTGCAATCTCACTCTGCGGATACACCCGGACAGCCGTTTCGAACACATCAATAAATTCTTGCGAGCCTGTCGGATAGGTATTAGCCACCAGAAACATTTCATTCAAGCTCAAATTCTGCGGACGCGTCTTGATAATCTCACGCCCCTCATCCACCGTAAACTCACGTACCGTATAATCAATCTTATATTCCGAGCGACGTAACGAAGGGAAAATATCTTTCAGCACATAACGGAAAGCGGCGCCACCACCCAAGGCACGTAACTTAGCCTCCTTGCGATCCGGATCATCCGAGCTATCGATAATCGCCAATACCTCGCTACGATTCGGCACATTCGGATCGGCCTCTACCTTTTCCTTAAAACCGACCCAATCTTCCGGTTCCGAGCTCATCGTGAAGAAATCAGCCTTGAAGTCATTCTTCTGGCGGATATAGTCACGTAACGCTTTGACACGATTATCCGCCAATTTCTTATTACTAGCGTAAGAGCCTTCCGGTGAGGCATATCCTTTCAGTACGATACCTGTCGGTTTCACGTTCTTATCCTCTGTAACGGTACGGATCGTATTATTGATCTTCGCCAACTCCACCGCATTATTACGGAAATCAGGAAGAATCTGATATTTACCCACTTGGAAGTCCAAGAAAGCCGTACCGACTTCCGCACGATGCTTCTCCGTCTCTGCCATCGGCGTGATATAAGAGAATGTAGGCTGAACCTCATAGCGCTTATCCGGACGACGACGAATCTTGTCCGCGATCAATAACGGACTACCGGCCTCTTCCTTACCGCAACCGCATAGATTCGGGTCTAACACGACACGTGCGTCTTTCATCCAATCCTCAAAAGGCACGGCGGTTTTATAACTTACCACTTGATCTTCCTTCCCGGCTTTCAAGATAGTATAATGAGGTACGTCGTTCAAATTATCCAAGGCGACCTCACGGTTATATACTTTCTGGCGGATACGTCCGTTCACCAAAATAGAAGGAAGCCCCTCTTTTTGCGAAGCCGATTCCAAGACGGGGGTCAGTTCCAAATAGCTACGGGATTTCACCGCATCGCTACTTACCGTCACCACGGCATCGATATATACCGAGTCACCCTTCTGTACCACGTCGTTACAAATCACTTTAACCCCATCCGAGGCAGTCTGTCCCATGATTGCCGGAGACACGACGGCCATCATAGCCGCCATCATATATGCATTTATCTTCTTGTTCATCGCTTGGGTCATTTAATAAAGTAAATAATAGAAATAGCGGCTTTCGTAACCCCGAAATAATCTTTCGTATCGCTTTTCAATACGGTTCCGCAAGTGGCACAAGGATATTTATCATAATCCAGATGCGCCCAACCAATACCCAACACGGCTTCCATGCTCCACCGATCGCTTAACAACCAGTGATAACCATAAGAGAGTCCGGCGCCATACAAATTACCTTGATAACGGTGATTCTCCATATTCTTGCTCAAGAACTTTAGGCCTCCAACATTGTAATCCGCATAATGCGCATGCAAGCCGAAGAAATGTCCATTAAACTTCTCACACAACCAATAACGAGCTTCTGGTTGTACCAGCCAATGTTTCATACGAGCCTCATCACCAAACTTCCATCCATTATAGTTGCCGGATAGATCCAGCGACCACTTTTTCGCCAAGCCAACCTCTACACCCAAGTTGATCGTAGCAGTCGCATCATAGAGCAAGTTCGACTTCACCGCGAACTTCTGGCCGTAAACGCCTGTCGTAGCTACCAAGAGCAGGACTAGGAAAAGAATTCTCTTCATATCGAATATTTTTTCGTTTTTATTATACATACGTGAATGCCTTCACTTCGACGAGCTCGCATTCAACTGTTTAAGTAATAATTTACCGGGCTTAAACTTCACGCTTTTACGAGCTCTTATCATATAAGCCACCCCATTCTTAGGATTTCTGCCGATCCGTTCGGTTTGTTCCCAAGCGGAGAGCGTTCCAAAGCCCAATAGCATCAAAGAACCATCACTTTCCAAAGCCTCTGTCGTAGTCTCTTCCCAAGCTTAAACAAAGCGCATCGCCTCCGCTTGCGTAACCGACAATTTATCAGCCAATGTTTTCACGAGTTCTCTCCTATTCATCCCTTTCACTTTTAATTTGCATCACAAAAATAGATTATAACATTTCTTAGCACGATAGGTGTGAGTTTCAACTTTAAAGGGTAAACCTACCAACTATCCTTGATTGATAAGAACACCTATTCATTTCAAAGAAGGTGATAGGAACACCGACACTTTATAAAGACAGCAAGGGGCAGACTTGTGTAAGCCTGCCCCTTATCAGTCATACCATATCATCCACATCTAACACTTAATCTCTTCCTTGCGAATGAGGTTTTCCAGATCGTTTATCTCCTCCAAGGAAAGCCCCGTACATTGAGCGATCACAGAAGGCTCCAAGCCGATCCTCTTTAAGTTCCAAGCGGTACGTAAAGCGGTCAATCGGCTACCTCTCGCCTCACCCCTTGCCTCACCTCTCGCCTCAGCATTCTCCACCGCATACTCCATCGTAGCCTTCCAATCCCGGTAGATCTTCAGGTTCTCGTCGTAGATGGCACGCTCCTGCGGGGTGAGGGCACCCAAGTTCGCCACGTCCAGCAAACGGCGGAAGTGAGCCTCTTTCTCCTTTAAGGGAGACATATCAAACAGGTTCATATTCTTCAGTACATAAATTGTTTTTTCTAACGGAGTAACGCACTCCTCGTAACGCAAATCGAATCATTCGAAAGAGATATAGATCTGTTTCAGCCGGATCCGCCCAAAAGTCTTACCTGTTTGCTCGTTTGCCAGAACCACGTCCGTTCGCCATGAAGGGAACTCGGGAAGGCTGAAGTTCAACAGGTAGATTCCATATACCGGGAGCAGGTCGTATTTCCACTGCTGGCCCTTCGCTCCTTGACGGGAGATCATACGACAAATATAGTAAAAACCGCGGTTGAAGAAGTAATTCTGAGGGCAATTCTGCATTTCTACGATGAATTTAGCACCGTCCGTATCCTCGCAAAGTAGGTCGAAGATCACGGTACGACCGTCCGACAACTCCGGGGAGATCTCCTTGTCCATGTAATTGAGGTCGGCCACCTCACGCTCGTCGTACAAGGCGGCGTTGATGAAATCCATCATCACTTGCTTGTCTCCAAAGACGGCCTTGAAGCCGCTATCCAACATGATATTCACGTAATGTTCCATAGTTTGTATGGGTTTTGATTGATTAATACTTGAAAACGTATCTATGCCGTAAAGGTAAGGACTATTTTCCGAATAAAAAATCTCGTCTAGATAAAATAAGCCATTCATATCACTTTAGTATCAAAGATCAACCTGTTAGCCAAACGAACATTATCTGATCCTTTTGATCAATATAAGACGCATATCGTGGCATTCCCTTTTAATGAAAGCCACGTAATAAAGGCGTGGAGCGCCGCTTTATTCATGTTTTAGGATAAAAAAGGACGGTTTTCAACGCACATTAGGAGGCAAAAGCCTACACATACGGTGGCGTTGGGCAACACCTACCGTGCCGTTGGGCATCGTAAGCGGTCGCTAATAGGGTTATAAGCGGTTGCGAATGGGCATTCTTGTACCGTTACACCCCAGTCGTAAGCCTGTTTTTCCCCTTTTCACCCTACTTGATATGAATTACGATGAACTAATTTAGCTAGAATGAATGGGCGTTTTTCAGCATCTACGTATATGCTAAGCAATTACTGTTTTTTTCTTGCGTATTTGGAGGCAAGCCGTAGGTCGGGACGGAAAAAGGGATTCTCCGGGAGGTAAGAATACAAAGTGTCAGATTGATTTCTGTTAAATAGAGAGAGACGCAGCATGCTGCGTCTCTACAACTAGATATATCAATTTATTTTTCACTCCTCACACAACGAACAAACATGCCGTTATTCGTATTTAATGTTCCGACATTAATAGGAACATTGGTATTCAGAGAATACCAAAAATCTATAAAAAGCATATTCGTATCAGCATTAGAGTCACCAGATCCAGACCAATAAAAAGCCCCATATCGATGGGCTGTATTATAGAGAAGTCGACCTCCACCCAAATACCCAATACCAATCTCATCAATCCCTGTATCCTCTGCAGCACTCCCATGCTCAGTCATAACAGCCTTTCCATAAGAGAAGAACAAATTGACAGGTTCTCCAGTAGAACGAACCATTAATGTCCCTTTAGCCGGATTGCAATCTATAGTTTCATCTATAACCGCATTGCCTTCTGAATCCCACTGCCAACCAAAAGGAGTATTCTCAACCGGACAACTATCATCATACACATATCCTCCATATGTAAATAATGTATTTTTCTCCGTAGCACTCTTAATAGCACTGTAATGGCTAGCCGCAGGAACTTTATAACCACTCGGACATGGACCTTGTCCATACTCCCATTTGTATTTTTCATTGCGCATGTCCTCCGATGTTTTTTCTTTTCAATTCAAATGCTTATTACCATAAGTCACATCCCATGGTGTATAATAGGAATCTGAAGCCCCTCCTTGATAAAAATATCCAGATTGGGTCGGAGCGTTGGTGATAGAGCCTTTTGTCGTACAATTGAATAAAGACCAAGTTGCCCCACCATCCAACAATTGCGTATCCGCATAACCTTGACGCAAATAAATCATATGCTCGCAACGGTTATTATGATAGGTTACCTTGATAGCGCCATAACGATTGGTGGAAGAACTTCCTGTGCTCGAATTCGGTTTATAATTAAAAACAATATCACCTCCAGTACCTGTAACAGACTTCGATGTTCCGACGACAGACTGTCCGTCATCTGTAGATAGCGTAAACCAATCCCCAGCGGTAATAGTAGCTGTCCAAGGGCCAATAGAATTCAATATCTCATACTTTCTCTTCTCCTTATTAAATTCTCGCACCTTAACTTTGACAAGCTCCCTGTTGTCCCATTTCTTATAGAAAGCTATCGGATCGACCAAACGGATAACTTGATTGACAGTTACAGTTTTAGAGATTGATTTTCCGTCCTTCCCTGTAGCCGTAATCGTCACGGTATTAGTTATGTGATCCTTACTACTAATATTCGTTTTCTTCGTGATAACTCGAATCGTATTCGTATTTTTATCATACGCACCAATCTGGAAATCCTCACGATTTGAACCTTCCACACTCCATGTACAATTATCAAACCAACCATGGTCTGTCGGCAACTTCACTTGGATATCACTTATAGAGCCTATCCGATACCCGATATAAATATCATCCACCGTAAAATCCCAGTTAAAATCTTTCGTCACACGCCAAGAAGCCTCGTCAACCCCGCCCTTACCGGTAAGATTAAGCGTCACGTTATAGTGGGCGTTTCGCTCTACCGCAAAATTGGTAAAAGCGTCATCTCCTAAGAAAAAGCGATAAACAATCTTCCCACTAGCACCCATTTCTGAATACTCCGCTTCCACACGAATATAAGAACAAGTCTTATCCGCTTCCACAGTGGCAACATCCTTTATTGGGGTGTTACCTAAACTGGCCGGGGTTTTATATGCCTCTACATACTTTCCGTCTTTCAGTAAGCAGACACCATCCGGTTGCTTATTCTCATACATAAAGAAAACACTGTTATCTTTCATTGAACTAACATTCTCTACCGGATTGGAAAATTCGATCATATCAGCCTCCGTTATATAATCTGAAGGTGACGGATTTGCCGGGATTAAGTTGTTCATAAACAATTTACCAGTAGCCGGTACTTGATGCAAAGATACTTTTAGGGGCTTGATCGTACGATCTTTCAATCCAGAAGTATTCACAGATACGGATATCATAGCGTAAATACGCTTTAATGAAAGAACGGCAGAACCTTTTCCTGCGCTAACAGATACATTATCTGATGATGCACTCATTACCATTTGAGGTAGATTTGTCGATGTAACAGCATAAGATAAACGATCGATCTCATCGAACGATTTATTACTTAAAGATCCCACATTTGCGATCACTCGCACACGATAAGAGCCATTTTGTAAAGCTACATCATAATCAATAGCATTCACCTCGGAGTCATTCGCCACTGAGAGACCTTTCAACTCGCTATTTGTTAAATACAAATCTTTAACTAATGAATTATCATCCTTATTATATACTAAGATATTCAAATCATTAATAGCATTGGCATCAGTAGCCGGAGCTTTCGTTAATGGAGAGATCACATCGCTAGCGGCAATACTCAAAGACAAGCGTAAACCCTCCACTTCTTGATCTCCACCACCGATCTTCTTTTCCATACAAGAACTTAGTCCTGTTATTAGTAAACCCAATAATAAAGTATATATATATTTCATCGTTTTCATAATTTTCTATTTAATTAAAGTTTGCCTCAACTCGTTTAGATGCCCAAGGAGCCACCCATATCTTAAACTCACCCGTCGAACGTTTCAAGGTTCCAGTTACCCGATAATAATTACCGTGGATTAAACCGTTCGTAGATTCACCAGCCTTGTATTCGGGATTGATTGGGATGGAATATTTATAATCAATACTTTCTTTGGGAGCCGTGAAAGTTCCTGCAATTTCCACGGATAAAGCTTTATTCAAATCTGTCTCAGTCACTTTAGCTCTTTCATACGTATAAAAAGGGATTTTAACCTCAGTGACTGACTGATTGATACTCACCTCATCACTACTACGTAACTGCAATTGGTCATTCAACGGGTTCACAGGAATAACCAATTTTGACGCTGTATTTACATTCACGATTTTGAAACTTACCCAATTAAATGCCCACTCACCCGTAGTCACAGGAGCTTCCGTGTTCGGCAAATCCACTTTTAAATCCAACTCAACCTTTGCCGCCAGTTGTTTTAGGCTAACGGTCTTACCTCCCGAAACCAATCCTTTTGTTAACGTAAATGTCATATTCTCCTCTCCTACCTTTATTAAAGTCTTAGGATTAAATGTATAAAAGCCATTTCCTCCTAAATCAGATGGATATGATACGGATTCTTTACATAAAGTCACATAGTCCATTTTCGCATAAGATGCAACCTTGTCTGCCAACGGATTCGCGATAGCTACCACCTTCAACTCCGTATTAAGCGGTAAGGTTAAACCGGTCAATTTAAAGGAGCCGGAACTTTGTGTCCCGACAAAACTGCCATCACCTAAAGTTCCGGTCTTAGAAGTCAAGTATTTCCACTCGTTATCCACCTTCTTGAAGATGGAGACGAAAATATTGTTTATGTTAAGTTCATCCGCCGTAGCGTACTGATAAGTACCACCGGCATTTATCGCTTTTGTCTCCACTCCCTCGGCAGAGAAAGGGATTGAAACCATACCTGTCTCCACTGGCCACTCATCTATCAACGTCTCTTCCCTACATGCGGTAAAAGCCAAGAGCGCCAGAAATCCTGTCAATACTATATCTTTTAACTTCTTCATGTTATATTTATTTTACCCTGTTTACTTACCTCCAAAAATATCACCGACATTCACCGTATTTGATATCCAATCTTCAATTACAAATTCAATATCCTCGGAGGCATTACCTATTGTCACGTATAATTTATAAAGATTCCCGCCAACGACTTTCACTTCATTTCCCGGCTTTGTCTTGATCGGATAGGTACAATCCATTACTACGCCATCGACCTTATAGATTATTTTCATGAAAGTCTGATTGCTCGTATCCGTATTATCATAACCATAAAAACGAATCTTATCGTAAGTGCCGTATGTTTTTTCATTCGGATCATTTGGGTTCACATCGGTTAGCTTCAGAATATTATCTTTTACTGTAGAAAAAGAGTTGCCATACTCACCTACCACTTTAGCACTTTGTTTAATGTTCAGCATCTGCACGGAAACGACCTCGACATTCGGTACTTCCAGATACTCACCATTCACCTTTCCTTTACTTGTGTCTACCACCTTGAAGGAAGCCAACTCAAACGCCGCAGCTCTCTGAGATACAGGAATCGTTATCTTGTTGCAGTTATCGTCATCATGAGTAGCCAATTGCGCTGTTGTTTTATAAGAATCAATGGCCTGTTCTCCGAGCTTTACCAAAAAATTGGGTTGTTCCGTCAATTCGACATCTTTAATATCATTTAAAGTTGTACATGCCAATAGGCTATTGGCTGTAACCTCATTCAAGTTCGCTACCGCATAAGCTTTAAGCATTGGTTGATTCTTACTGGGTACTTTTACGATCATATGCCGTGTGATACCCGTTGTGTAGTCAGCAGCAGCCTGCAGATCGCTTGTTTCGTACCAATAAGAAGACAACACCTCATTGCCATCTTTAATAATAGCAACAAAACAGTTTCTAATAGTAGCTTCCGTTGAAGTTGCCACGTTGGGATCTTCTGTTTCAACAGCTTTGGTCATAGAGCTATTGCCGGAAAGAGATAGAATAAAAACTGCCTCGGTATCTAAGATATTCGCTTCGGTACCTTTCGTATCCACACCACTCAAAATATCGTCTTCCATGGAGCAGGACACTCCAATACAAAGGAAGCATAATAATGCTAGTATATTCTTTATTTTCATAATGGATTGAATTTTTCTCTTGTTTTACGCTAGCAAAATTAGAGGAATCCATTATTCGGCACGATAGGCGTAACTTTCAACTTTAAGGGGTAAAACTAGCATATTGGAAGTAGCGTTTTGAGGGTGTGGCTAAAGCTATCTTAGGCGATAGGGATACCTATGCAGGGTGCAAATCCATCCATCATAGGACAAAAAAACGGAGTTCGGAAATTCCGAACCCCGTTCTCGCTATTAATCGTTATGAAAGAGTTTAATCAATTCACGTCTGTCTCAGTTTGCGTGATGACTTTCCAAGGCTCAACCTTAATGCTGAAACTGATACAAGCGTTCAACTCGCTTGTGTCAGGATCCTTAGAGCCTTCACCGGTTATCGTAGCGTATATCTTATAGATGGTATTACGTTGTACACCAATAATGCCACTAGTCGCATCTTGCTTAATTGGTATACGGTAGTAGCGATCTCTTTTAACCACATCTTTCTTATCGTCTGATAACCCTGTTTTTTTCCCATTTGGATACCAGTTGCCTCGAAGAATTAACATCGTCTGTATATTTCCAGATGGAGAATCACTTTTATCCAGATCATCTGAAAGCATCGGTTTATTCCCTTTCATTTCAAACACATAAAATTGGGGCATCTCTTTATGTCTGTTACTAGGATCACCCTCATCGCCCTCAATTGTCTGGTCATCAAACTTAAACCAGTAAGTCCCATCATAATTTATGTTTCCATTTGAAATATTCTTAGAATGATCATTACCCGTCATTGCGATATCTACCCCCGCATCCATTGTCCAATGTAAAGAAGGTACATTTTGACTACCGTCCACTAAGAAATAGTCATCCCGGGTATAAGTACAACCATGAGAATAAGCAGTAGCATTATCCAAACTATACGGTTCTGCGTCAGCATAGATAAGGGAAGTATTGCTAGCGTTCGCGATATATACATGTGTCAACTCAAATGACGCGTCAGCATAATTGTTCTTGAAGTCGCAATCAATAGCTTGAAGTTGGACACGGGCTACATGACGGGTTAATGGGATTTTATCAGCATCTGAAATATTTGCCGGATCATAAGAGGAACCTTTTTCAGTCCATTCTCCTTCACTTTTTTTCTCAATCTCCTTATGCGCTGAACCTGCTGTCGCATTGTTTGTATATATAATAGAAGGGGCCGTAGATCCTTTCACCCAGTTATCATACTTTGTTCCAGCAAGCAACTTATGCCCACCTCCACCGATCGTAACTATCTGGCTAAACATCGGTACATACGTTTGCGTACCACCGGGCACTGGATGCACTTGCATAAAATTAACGAAACTTTCAAGTTTGGCTGCTTTCACATCCCCTAATTTAGAAGGAAGCGTAGCAAGTTTCGTATTCGCCAGAAATATCACTTTCAATTGCGTATCGGAAAGTTCACCTGCCGCCGTAGCCTTTACCTTGACAACTATATCCTCTATGGTTTTTACGGAATAAGCACCATTCGCAGTAACCGTTTTCATAGCGGCAAATTTATAATCATCCTCACTAGTCCCCTCTGCATAAAATAAATAAGCGGTTAGTTCTTGTATAAATTGCTCTGTATTACTACCGTTTTCTTCTGCATCAACCGCTTTTGTCTGTATCCCATCCAAGGCCGTAGCCGTAAGTGATATATTCGCATCTATCATCTGATAGTTCTCTTCCGGTATCTCGATGCCATTCGAGCTATCGTCCGAGCAGGAGGCAAAAGTGCATGCGGCGAAGGAGGCTAATAATAAATGTCTTAGTTTCATATCCTTTTGTTTTTTCTTGTTTATACTAAATTTCATTCCCTATGATTCCATTACTTAGTCTATTACCGGATGCTGCATTACCGGGCCCCAGCCTACTACCTGCACGGCTATATTCAAGTTGGTATCTACCTCGGGTTCCGGATCCGGACCTGGGCCCGGGTCTGGCGTTACGGGAATATTGTCGAAACTTTCGCCGTCAAAATAAATACGGAGACGGTAAACGTAGTTGCGACGGATGAAATTATGATCATAGCCGTTCTGCAAGCCACCCGCATTGATCACCGCCGTGAAGATTTTCGTATGGTCCTGATAACTGGAATTTCCCCGTAAGGTAGCTTTTACGGCGATCATCGTGTGATCGTCGCTTTTCATATTTTCCATTACATAATGAACGAATGGCGTATTGGATATCGAAGTGCCATCATTTACCAACAGATCCTCGAACGAGGTATCTTCCGAATTTCGCACGGCATCGGGAGCCTCTGTCTCTCCCCAATCCGCCTCACTGAAATAGTAAGACTTTGTCTTCATATTGTAGATGCCTACCGCATCGATTCGCACCTCACGTCCGGCGAACGGCGTTCCGGCAAAACGAGTGGATATATTCACCAAATCAATACGTGCGGCTACACGGGTCAAAAGGATCGGGTCGGAGATGCCATCCACATTCTGATCGCCAAGATCCGTATATCCTAAATAGTTATCTTCCTCAGATAAAGTGGATTTTGTAACGATCACTTGACTACTCATCGTTAGGTTCGTTTGCGATTGCGAGGAGAGGTCTACCAAGCGAGTCTGGAACTCATCATATGTAGAAACGGTAGATAATAAATCTCTCGGTACGTTCGCCAAGACAATGATCCGTGCCCGGACAGCCTTCGTTGTCGGCACATCGGCTATTATGGCGGAATGTTCCGCCCCGGAAAGAGCCTCCCATTTATAACCGAGCAGTTCCGTGCCGGTCTCATTAAATACTACCACTGCCAAATTATTGATATAAGCCTCACCCTCCAACTCATTCACGTCATTGGGATTATAGGCTTTCGTAGCCGTACCGGACGCCTTGACAGCGACGGACAGCTTAGCGCCTTCTAAGGGAAGAACCGGATCCTCATCTTTAGAACAACTCACACAAGCGAGAATCGCCAAACCGGATAAAAATATGTTCGCTAATAATTTCATGTTCGTATCGTATTTCTTAATTATATATGATGAGGTACCCTTTAATGCATCGGAATATCTTCTTCCACTACTCCCCAAGGACGAACGGTTGCCCGGACGGATAAGGTTCCGCCCTCACCCCATTCAAGGATCAGATGGGTATTCTCTCCCGCGCTCGTATAAATAGGATCACCGTTCTCGTCTACCTTGGCCGAGCCTAACGAGACTCCATTGGCGCTTATCGACA
>ERZ780025.615-NODE-615-length-13228-cov-2.150611_pt1 | contig 13228 bp, 10 predicted proteins | sample MGYA00511862_ERZ780025 | MGnify/ENA primary metagenome ERZ780025 (study PRJEB29588, sample SAMEA2156186) | human gut metagenome | biome: human gut; feature: human-associated habitat; material: faeces | place: Denmark | collected 2008/2010 ...
AACCTTAAATCTAATACTATTATGAAAAAACCACGATGCAAATATACGGAGTTACTGTTATTTGTCAATGGTTTAAGTGCTAAATTGTGTTTTGTAACATGTAATAAAATCTAATAGGAACTTATGCCTCATTGAAATCTTTCGATAGAGTCGCATATATTCTTTATACCTCCCTCTTTTTGGATCATCTCGCCTATATGAGCGGCATTTTTCTTATAAAGCGGATTGGTGACCAGATCACAAACCTTGCGTTCGATCTCCTGCTCGCTCGCTTTCGCTATCTTAACCCCTTCCGGCCCTAACCCTAATTGGTGGATTCGATAGGACCAATAGGGTTGATCGATAATCAACGGAGTGATTAATTGGGGCTTTCCCGCCCTTCCTACGCTATGGGTCGTGCCGCAACCTCCATGATGGATAACGCCGTCGCAGTGCGGGAATATCAAATTATGCGGAACCGGCTGCTTCATTAAGAATAAATGTTTATCCGCTTGTAAGGTGATTCCTGTCTTTGCCCAACCGGAACCGATGATGAGCCGATAATCATGTTTCTTGCAAATATCGACCAAGGCTTTGCTGAAACGGTTACCATCCTTGGAACTACAACTCCCGAGGGTAAAAAAGATAATAGGGCTTTGAGCGCTGTCGACGAATGATATCATTTCCTCGTAAGCCTTCTCATCATATTGAAAAGTGTCATTGAAGCAATAGCCTCCGATCGACCATTCGAACGTCCAGTCCGGATCTACGTTTCCTAGGTGCTGGCTGAAAAGCAAGTAATTATATGAACGCTCTCCCGCGTGATAGCCAAAATTGCGGATCGGAGCGAGTCCGTATTTAGCCCGGTTCTTATTGATCGTGTCTTTGACCATGAAATTGGTCATCCGGTTCATCAACTTCCATAGGATAGCGGGAGTGATGATCGGGTTGGGTTTAGGAAATGGCAATACGGCCGGGGGAATCTTCTTACCCGGCAAGAACGGGGCGTAGGCGGTACGTATCAAGGGCTTCTTGCAATACTCGGCGATACTTGCGACAGCAAATTCCGAGTTGGTCGATACTAAAATATCATGCTCTTTTAGTAGGGGAATTAATTGATCGAACTGTTTATCGATCACGTTCCGCATCCATTTAAGGAATGGCCGGAATTTATGTGAGTTTTGCGCTGCGCTATCGATCATGCCGCCGATATCGTCAAACTGTTGCAATACGTATTTAAATCCGTAGGGTTTAACGGTCTCCTCGAATATTTGAGGGAGATTGATGGTCACCTCATGGCCACGTCTTTCCAATTCGGCCGCTATGGCCAAATAAGGAAGGACGTCGCCTTGTGAGCCTCTGGTTACTAATAGTATTTTCATGCTACGTTTATTTATAGGCTATGAGGGGTTTGTTTACCGGAAATTCAGTTGACGCAAACGCTCGATGTCCAGATGGTATTTGGCTTCCATCGTTTGTAGTTTCTGCTCATTGATGGCTAAGGGATGATTCAATCGTTTCGTTTCCCGGTATCCTTTATATACGGAGCGAATCATTTTACGTGGATTGAAAATGACAGATGAGGTGATCCAGCAGCCGTGCGTACACCAACAGTTGGCTTTATACCCATGTCCGATAGCGGCTATTTCCTGTTTCATCGCTTCGCTATTCATCACTTTACTTATATCGCAACCATATTCTTTTATATTTCCGAGCGGTTCCCGTAGCTCGCAGGCACGAAAACGTCCGTCGTAGTCGATTACCAAGGTAGTCTCTCCGGCCGTACAATCCATCCCCCAAGGGGTCGGGTGATCTATGTTGCTGGCACGCACATTATATAAGGTACGTATAAGGCCGAGATAGAAGAAGCGTGTGATCGGTTTCCTTAAGCCGGTGGTATCCGCTACCATCCGATCCGCATAAGCAGAATAGATAGGGGATATGTCATCTTGTATTTTGCGTAGCGTTGACTCGGTTAGGATTTTCACGCCATCGTCACGGGTCATGCCTCTGGCAGCCTCAATCGTATGCGTGGAGGTACGGAAACGTCCGTATACCCAAGTCATGAAGTCTTCTATCTGGTCTATATTGTATTTCGTGATAACGGTTGCTATATTTTTTAAGACTTTGCCGTCATCTCCGAAATTCTCCTGTATCTTACGCAGGGTTTCCAAGGCCTTATAGAAGTTTCCCGGTACGCCTCTCTGTGTATCGTGGGTCGTACTGAAACCATCCAAGGAAAGGCTTACGTTAATATTACAATCCGGGCAGTTCTGGCGGAACCGTTTTACCCATTCGACGATCCGGTCTGGTTTTAAGCCGTTCGTAGGGATGTTCACATCTTTGATATGGTTGTTTTTGTAGAATAACTCCAATATTTCCGGTAGATCCTCACGCAAGGTAGGCTCACCCCCGGATATCCATAATCGATTGAATTGCCCGGCGGTTTCTGATATCTTCTTGATTTCATCGAAAGTGAGGTCGGGTTGCTTCTTATCCATTTCTTGGGCATAGAAACACATCGCGCATTTGGCGTTGCATCGGCCTGTTACGAAAAGGAAGATCGACTCGAGTTTTCTTTCCGTGCTCATTGCCCTGAAAGAACTGGTGGTTCGTTTTTTGTCCATTTTATTTTTGTTTTACCATTTGTCTTATCTGGCGCATGATTTTTTCCTTGTGTTTGATCAACACCCGGAGAAAATAACATAAGAAGCCAAATAAAATACTTATTAGCATATACTATATGATCTTTAAAGGCAAAGATCGACGATAAAATGACGCTAAACAATCTCTATTTGCAGTATTTTATGGTCCATGTTTAAAAGGTAGGTCTATAAACAATTAAAGCCTGTCTCACGACAAGCCCTAACCAAACTTTGTTAACCTTAAATCTAATACTATTATGAAAAAACCACGATGCAAATATACGGACTTTTCAATTCCTGTCAAGATCTGTAGTGCTAAATTATGTTTTTCAACATATAACAAAAATAAAAAGGCGCCTTTCTTTTAGAGAAAGACGCCTTTTCCATGATATACTAATCAAATATTAGTCTTGTAATTTAGCGCAAATGAACTCGCGGTTCAAACGAGCGATGTTGCTAACGGAGATATTCTTCGGACATTCCATCTCGCAAGCACGTGTGTTCGTACAGTTACCGAAGCCAAGCTCATCCATTTTAGCGACCATAGCTTTGGCACGGCGAGTAGCCTCGACTTTACCTTGAGGCAACAAAGCCAGCTGGCTAACCTTAGCGGATACGAATAACATAGCGGAACCATTCTTACAAGCGGCAGCACAAGCGCCACAACCGATACAAGCGGCAGCGTCCATGGCTAAGTCTGCGTCCTTCTTTGGGATAGGTATCGCATTAGCGTCGGGTACACCACCTGTGTTGACAGATGTGAAACCACCCGCTTGGATGATTTTGTCGTAAGCGTAGCGGTCTACCATCAAGTCGCGGATAACAGGGAAACCTGCGGAACGCCACGGTTCGATCGTGATCGTCTCTCCATCGTGGAAACGACGCATATATAACTGGCAAGTCGTAGCTCCAGTTGCCGGTCCGTGCGGGTGTCCGTTTACATACAATGAACACATGCCACAGATACCCTCGCGGCAGTCGTGATCGAATACGATCGGTTCCTTACCCTCGTTGACCAACTGCTCGTTCAAGATATCCAACATTTCCAAGAAAGAGACACTCTGATTGATCTTCTCAATTTTGTATGTCTCGAACTGTCCTTTCTCCTTCGGACCTCTCTGACGCCAAACCTTAAGTGTTACACTTATATCTTTATCCATGATTCTAATTTTTTCTGAGATTGATGATTATTACTTCTTGTAGTTACGTGTTTGAGGAACAACGAACTCATAGTTCAAATCCTCTTTCAACATGACAGGATCTTTGTCCTCGCCTTGGTACTCCCAGCAAGATACGTACATGAACTTATCGTCATGACGCAAGGCCTCACCTTCTTCTGTCTGGTGCTCCGTACGGAAGTGACCACCACAAGACTCAGCGCGGTCCAAAGCATCGTGTGCCATCAATGTACCGATCTCGATAAAGTCGGCTACACGTAATGCTTTCTCTAACTCGGTATTCAAGTTGTCTGCGTTGCCTGGGATGAATACGTTGCTCCAGAACTCTTTCTTCAAGTCTTTCAGCATCTGGATAGCTTCTTGCAAACCTTTTGCGTCGCGTGCCATACCGATATGTTCCCACATGATATGACCTAGTTTGCGGTGGATAGTGTCTACGGTTTCTTTACCCTTGACGTTCATCAATTTTTGGATACGATCCTTGATGGCCTTTTCTGCCTCGACGAACTCCGGCAGATCCGTGCTGAAGCGAGGAACTTGGATTTGGTCGGACAAATAGTTCTGGATCGTGTATGGTAATACGAAATAACCATCGGCCAATCCCTGCATCAAAGCGGAAGCACCTAAACGGTTCGCTCCGTGATCGGAGAAGTTTGCCTCACCGATAGCGAACAGACCCGGAATGGAGGTCATCAACTCATAGTCAACCCACAATCCACCCATTGAGTAGTGCAATGCCGGGTAGATCATCATCGGAGTCTCGTATGGATTATCGTTCGTGATCTCTTCGTACATATCGAACAAGTTACCGTATTTCTGCTTAACGACCTCTTTACCCAAGCGATTGATCGCGTCGGAGAAATCCAAGAATACGGCCAAGCCCGTGCTGTTCACGCCGAAACCTGCGTCGCAACGCTCTTTAGCGGCACGAGAAGCCACGTCGCGAGGAACCAAGTTTCCGAATGCCGGATAACGACGCTCCAAATAATAATCACGGTCTGCCTCGGGAATATCTTTACCTTTCTTCGTTCCGGCCTGTAGAGCTTTAGCGTCTTCCAGTTTCTTCGGAACCCAGATACGGCCGTCGTTACGCAAGGATTCGGACATCAAAGTCAATTTAGATTGGAAGTCACCTTTCACCGGTACGCAAGTCGGGTGGATCTGAACCATACAAGGATTAGCGAAGTAAGCGCCTTTCTTGTAGCATTGCCATGCGGCGGAACCGTTAGATGCCATAGCGTTGGTTGACAAGAAGAACGTATTAACGTAACCACCCGTAGCTACAACTACAGCGTGAGCGGCGTAACGCTCGATCTTACCTGTAATCAAGTTGCGGGCGATGATACCACGAGCACGACCGTCTACCTTAACTACATCCAACATCTCATGACGAGTGTACATCTTAACCTTACCCAAACCGATCTGACGACTCAACGCTGAATAAGCGCCTAACAAAAGCTGCTGACCCGTCTGGCCACGGGCGTAGAACGTACGCGATACCTGAGCGCCACCGAATGAACGGTTATCCAACAAACCACCATATTCGCGAGCGAAAGGAACGCCTTGAGCCACGCACTGGTCGATGATTGAGTTAGAAACCTCAGCCAAACGATAAACGTTAGCCTCACGAGCACGGTAGTCACCACCTTTGATCGTATCGTAGAACAAACGGGAAACAGAGTCACCATCATTCTGGTAGTTCTTAGCGGCGTTGATACCACCTTGAGCGGCGATAGAGTGCGCACGGCGGGGAGAATCTTGGATACAGAAGTTCAATACGTTGAATCCCATCTCTGCCAAAGATGCGGCAGCGGAAGCTCCAGCCAAACCTGTACCGACTACGATAACATCCAAACGACGCTTGTTAGCGGGGTTCACCAATTTCTGGTGATTTTTATAATTAGTCCACTTCTCAGCCAACGGGCCTTGAGGTATTTTAGAATTTATTTCAGACATAATGATTTAATTTCAAAAGTTCTTAATTATAAAACCTGTAGCTTGCAATTAAGCACCTACTCCGTTTAGGAAGAAGATGATAGTAATGATCGCGAAAAGTCCGCAAATAACCGTAGCTACGATCTTAGAGATACATTCCCAACGGTTCATCCAGATCGTGTTATTCCAACCGATTGTTTGGATAGCGCTCCAGAAACCGTGAGTCAAGTGGAACCACAAAGCCACGTACCAGATCAAATAAAGAATGGTGATCACGGCATTACCTTGGAAGTAATAGTTGATAAAAGCGGCTCCGTCTTGTGGAGATACCATAGCTGACCCCAATGCTACTTCGTGATGACCGATCAATTCGGCGAACATCATCTTATACCAGAATTGGCTGAAGTGCAACAGCATGAACAAGATAACGATCAAACCCAAAACGAACATGTTCTGAGATGCCCATTCCACGCCTTTCGGACGAGCGTTGATAGCGTAACGGTCGTTACCACGTGCCTTACGGTTTTGCAAGGTAAGAATGATAGCGTACACGAAGTGGATCACAACGCCTGCGGCCAATACGAGAGTAGCTGCCACAGCGTACCAATTAGAGCCCAACAGCGAACAAACCATGTTATAAGCCTCTCCGGAGAAAACGGCCGCCACGTTCATCGACAGGTGGAACAATAAGAACAGAACAAGAAAGAGGCCTGATATACTCATTATCAGCTTCTTCCCGATAGAAGAATTAAGTAACCACATAAGATAATAATTTAAGTTATTTAATTGTATTTAGAAATTTCTACTTAAACTATGTAATTATCACGCAAAGGTATGCTAAATCCATATATTGCGCAAACGATTAAAGAAATATTTCTGCATTAATGGGAGAGGTCAGGGCATGTGTCCCGACACATGGAATAATGCGGAAGGAAAAGGCTTTCCTTATGAATAATTTATATACATTTGCCTATATGCGTAAGGATTTGAATGGGCCACGGCATTTTTCCATAGGGATCAAGTTTACGATCTTATTATTTACGATCGTGATCTTGGTTCTTGTGCTTTTTTCATATAGGAGTGACAAGCATGGCAACCTGTTCTGGCAGGTAGAGAAATTGATTCCGCATCATCCGGACAGTGCTTTGGTGTTATTAGAGAAAGTGAGGGATATCAATGGATTATCGCTTCGAGAGAAAGCCCGTTATTGTCTGTTATGGACCGAATCACGGGATGAGGCGGGATTGAGGCATACATCGGATTCCATAATCTCTATCGCTACGGATTATTATAGGACGACACGAGGCTGTTACTGGCCACCCAAAGCTTGGTTTTACCGGGGGAAGGTCTATGAGGATATGGATCAACCGTCCCTAGCTTTGGAATGCTATTTACGTGCGTTGGAATATGAGGGAGGGAATTGGGATTACGAATTTTGGGGACGGTTATATAACCAGATAGGGAGGCTGTACGCCGAGCAGGAATTATATGGCAAGGCTATGTCTTTTTTGAGAAAAGCGAGTGCCCAATATCAGCTCTTGAATGATACGGCCGGACAAGGCCGGATACTGGAGGAAGTCAAGAAATACGAGGCGTTACGGGATTCTATCGGATCGCTGTCAGCGAGAGAATCGATTTATCAGATCACTTCCCGGTATGATGTAAGGCCGGTTCGTGAGGACTTATATAGGAAAGAATTGATGCTATCGCAAAGGGGACAGGAGCGTTATCTGTACGCATTTATTATCGGCATAATCCTATTTATTTGCTTCCTCCTTTATCGGCGATGGAGAAATACGCAGGAAAACGCTCTTCGAAGGGAAGAAGCCTTGCGACGCTCGATTGCTAGCCAGCAACAACGTATGCGAGAAGAAAAAGAAGGGAATGAACGGCAAATCGCCCTTTTGGAAAAGAGAATTACGAAAATAAAGGAAGAAAAGGATCAAGAGTTGATGTTGGTTTCCTTACAATTGGAAAAACAACGGCTGGAGATTTGTAACGAGTCGATTCATAATAAGGAGAGTAAGCATTTATTATCTGTCGCGATCTTGCGGAAATCGGAGGTCTATGAGAAGTTTCACGATCGGGATGCCGGCAAGATTATCTCTGAGGATTGGGAGCTTTTGGAGGTTTTGTTGAATAAGGCTTATGATGACTTTACCTTACGGCTGAAAAAGCTATATCCTGTTATTTCCGATACGGAGTTGAAGGCCTGTATGCTCACGAAAATCGGTGTTCCCGCCAACCAGATCACACGGGTATTGAAATATAATAGTTCGGTACTTCGTCCTCGTCTATTCCGGAAGATTTTTAAGAAAGAAGGTTCTACGGAGGCATTTGTGGAGTTTATATCAAACTTTTGATTATTATATATTTATAGTGGTCTTGGCAGGTTTGTTCTCATTTTTGTTCTCATTTATCATGTGATTTGTGAGATATACGGGATATTTTTGGAGGCAAAAAAGCATGGTTATGAAAAGTGTAAAGTTAGCCTCTATCTTGTTTTATTTAAATAGTGTTTTTGTCGTTTTTTGTTTCGTGTCATGCGGTTCTTCGCCAACGGAAGCGTCCTCTCTTTTAACCGCAGATATAAGAGGGGGGATGGATAAACCGGGGCTATTGGGATTAGGCGATGAGATCAAGGGGGTTACTTTTGTCCCTTTAGAGGTGACCACGGATGATGCCTCGTTGATAGACGGAGTTTATGATTATGCCGTGACAGATCGATATATCTATGTGCTTCCCGTAAAAGAGCCCCGTATCGTCCTGTTCGATCGGCAAGGGCGTTTTATCCGGACGTTGGTAAAAGAAGGGCAGGGGCCGGGTGAATTTAGAGGTATTCTGCCATGTATCCAAGTGGACGAACGTAATGATCGCCTTTTTTTATTTAGTAATAATCGAGTTTGGGAATATACGTTGGAAGGTGAATTTATCGGACAATCCACCCATGAGTATTCGGTAATCTATATGCGTCATATCGGAAAGGATCGTTTCGCCGCCATATCATTCCCTTTTCAGCCTTTCAACGGAGGAGGATTCGGATTAGGCCTATTTTCGAGGAAAGGGGATACGATAGCGATCAAGAATGATTTTTATTCCTTTTTATTACCCCATGAGAAGAGCGGGTTCACGACAAGTATCGCCCCCGCTTATTCTGATGCGCAAAACTCTGTGTTGTTTAAGACCGGTAGTAATGATACGGTCTTCTGTATCTCGGCGGATCGAATAAGTGCGGCTTGTGTCCTTGATCTGAAAAACTCGGATGCGGAAGTGATTCGTTCGTTGGATGTTACGGACATGAGTAATTTGCGAATTGAAAAAAAGGACCCCAAGGATATCTTTGTGCAAGATATGATTGAGTTTCCGGGACATTATTATTTCCGTTTATTGTATAACCAAGGCTATTATATAGCCTCTGTAGATAAAAAGACGGGAAAGACACTTGTGGAAAAATGTGTGATGCCGGGTTCTATCTATGAACTGGCGGATGCGAACCTTCAACATGGCATGCAGGGTACGAGAAGTTATCGGAATTTCCCGGTCTGGGGGAGGGTCATAAAAGATGAGCTGGTACAAGTAGTGACCCCGTATGAGCTAAACTTATATAAATCGCTTCGCTCGATCACGATTCCGCAGGAGTTGGACTTAAAAGGAGAGGAGGGCAATCCGGTTTTTGTGTTTTATTCGCTTATCTGACTTCGATATGTATCGCTCGGTTGTACTTCTTGTAATAATCTAGCGATAGAAGCTATAGTATTCATGGCTACTATCTATAGAAAATCCGATTTACTATTGATAGTAATCTGATTTATTATAGATAGTAATTGGATCGGTAATAGGCGTATATGTATAACTGCGTAGATATCAGCTATATGCCAATATTTACGTGCAAAGTGGGCATATTGTGTATTTTAACTGTTCGGTAAATAATCGTGTTCTTTTATCTTTTCTATGCCTTTGATGGCTATTAGTGTTAATTAACGTATTGTTTATATTTACATTACGAGTATTTCGTATATTTGTGAAACCAACGTAATATCCGGATATGTTTAGAGGTTGGTAAGTATGTGTAATAACGGTATAAATAACATTAAAACTGATTGAAAATGAAAAAGGCGATTATGAACACAATGATCATCCTGTTCGCTTTGGCGATGTGTGTAGGATGTGGGCAGTCTTCGGAACAAAAAGAAGACAGTGTACCGACAGATGTTGCAAAGGAAAAAGAGCAAGTGCAGGTACAAGCGGAGGACGAAGATACGCTGGAAAATGGAGAGCAGGTATTTAGGGTGGTAGAGGTGATGCCGAAGTTTCCCGGCGGTGATGCGGAGCTTTTGAAATTTATAGCCAAGAATGTAAAGTATCCACAAGAGAGCCAAGACAAAGGAGAGCAAGGCCGTGTGATTTGTTCGTTTGTGGTAACGAAGGATGGAACACTTACGAATTACAAGGTCCTTAGAGGAATCTCCCCGGCATTAGACCAAGAGGCGGTTCGGGTCTTGCAAATGATGCCTCGTTGGACACCGGGCACCCAAAAAGGCGAGCCGGTAGCCGTGAAATATACGGTGCCGATCACATTTAAGTTGCAATAATTCACGATTGTAGGTCTTGTGATTCTTATTTAATGTTAATTAACGTGCCTTCCGCATGCTGTTTACGACTATTTCGTAGCTTTGTGGATATACATTAAATAAAAGGATAAGATTTATGGAGAAGCTAACGATGCAGGAAGAAGAGGCGATGCGCTGGATTTGGCGGATCGGTCCTTGTTTTGTGAAAGATGTGCTGGCCAAATACGAGGACCCGAAACCTCCTTATACGACGCTCGCTTCCGTGATCAAGAATCTGGAGCGAAAGAAGTACGTGAAGGCGAAACGTTATGGAAATACGTATGAATACCGTCCTTTGATAGAGGAAACGGAATATAAACGTACGTTCCTTGGCGGCGTGGTAACGAATTATTTCGCTAACTCGTATAAAGAAATGGTTTCTTTCTTTGCGAAAGATCAGAAAATCTCTACGGATGATCTAAAGGATATCATCGATTTGATTGAGAAAGGAAAAGAATAACCTAAATCCCACATACCATGACACCGGAATTTGCCTACTTATTGAAGGTAAATGTAGCCTTTGTACTCTTTTACGCCTTCTACCGGTTGTTCTTCTATAAGGACACGTTCTTCAAGCTACGTCGTGCGATCTTGCTGGCGTTCTTTGGCTTGGCTCTGTTTTATCCTTTGCTGAACATCCAAGATTGGGTAAGGCAACAAGAGCCTATAGCGGACGTGATTTATATGTATTCCGCTATGTTGCCTGAGGCGACGGCGAAAGCGGATGCCGCGGCGTCCGTGGATTGGTATGGATGGTTGCTGGGATCTTTGGGGTTTATTTATTGGGGGATCGTAGCGTTCTTATGCGGACGTTTTCTCGTGCAATTAAGCAGTATCTTATGGTTGGCTCATACCAGTGAGCGTGTTGTTATTCATAAAACTCCGGTTTATGCGTTGCGGAAGGCCGCCGGGCCATTCTCCTTTTTCCGTATGGTCTTCTTGCATCCGGAGAGTCATTCGGATAAGGAAACGGATGAGATATTGACACATGAATGTACGCACGTATCCCAATGGCACTCGATTGACGTGATCTTGAGCGAGATGATGTGTATGGCTTGCTGGTTCAATCCTTTTGTATGGTTATTGAAGCGTGAGGTTAGGCACAATCTGGAGTATCTGGCGGATAACACGGTGATCCAGTCCGGTTACGATAGTAAGAGCTATCAATACCATTTATTGGGATTGGCTCATCATCAGTCCGTTACTACTTTGTATAATAGTTTCAATGTGCTGCATCTGAAGAACCGGATTATGATGATGAACAAGAAGCGGAGCCCGGGTATCGTACGTACGAAATATCTGATATTTATTCCATTGGTAGGGATCTTGATGCTGTTAAGTAATATCGAGGCGGTAGCCCGTTTGACTGTCCGTCTGGCGAATGAGGCTACGGTCTCGAACGCTATGGTGACGGCTACGGGCATTCTGGTTGATGAGACCGGGCAGCCTTTGATCGGGGCATCAGTTGTGGTGAAGGGCGGTAAAGAGGGGACTATCACGGATAGGAAAGGGGCTTTCTCTTTGGAGGTCCCTGCGAATGCGATTTTGCGATGCAGCTATCAAGGAAGGGAGTCCCAAGAGGTCTTGGCTGCTGATATGACAAATAATACCCATTTGTCCTTATCTTCCAAATCCCGTGAGATGAACGAGCAAGTATTTACCGTGGTAGAGAAGATGCCTAGTTTTCCGGGTGGGGATGCGGAGTTGTTGAAATACATAGCCACGAATATAAAGTATCCGAAAGAGAGTCAGGATAACGGGGAGCAAGGTCGTGTAATTTGCTCGTTTATCGTCGGGCGTGATGGTTCCGTCAATAATCCGGAGGTGCTTCGGGGAGTGACTCCTTTATTGAATGAGGAGGCCGTAAGGGTAATAAACACTATGCCTCGCTGGAATCCGGGAATGCAACGTGGAAAGGCGGTCGCCGTGAAATATACGGTCCCGATTACGTTCCGTTTGAAAAGTCCGGTAGTAGAAACGAAGGAAGAGACTTTGACGGTAGTGGACGTGATGCCGCAATATCCCGGAGGGGATCATGAATTATTGAAGTTTATCGCTCAAAGCATAAAGTATCCGACGGATGCGCAGGAAGCGGGAGTGCAAGGTCGTGTGATCTGTTCGTTTGTGGTAGATAAGAAAGGAAATATCGTGGAACCTAAAATCATACGGGGGATAGATCCCTCCTTGGATGCGGAAGCTTTGCGAGTCATCGGAATGATGCCCCGGTGGACTCCCGGTCGTCAGGACGGAAAGGCGGTCCGCGTCTTATATACGGTGCCTATTACTTTCCGGTTACAGTGAAATAAGAATAGAGGCTATGTTAGTCGCTTAATCAGTAATCTTAAAAATATACAGATATGAATGCGAAATGTAATTTAGTTACAGTTCTGTTACTTTGTTGCCTTATTTTTCCCGGGAATGCTCAAGAGTTTAATTGGCAAGACTTGGTGAACCGTAAGCAATATGCGGCTGTGATCGCCCGTGCCGATAGCCTTACCCCGGCTGATTCTTCCGATTATGAGGTGATGAACGCTATCGGGCAAGCCTACGAGGGGATGCTTCGTTACCGGCAAGCCTACGACTATTATCGTCTTTGCCTCTCCATGGACACGACTAATCTGGATATTTTAAATACGTTGGCCCGAACGGCTACGAACTTGGGCAAGGCGAAAGACGCTGAGCGGTATTTCCACAAGGTATTAGCGGCCGATAGCCTAAACTTCTATGCTAATTATCAATTGGCCCGGTTGTATTTCCAGTTGGGCGAATATGAGAGGGCGGTTGATACGTATGAGAAACTACAAGCCCGGAATGAGGACAATACGGCCTTATACCGTGCGATCGGCGATTGTTATTTCCCGCTTGGGGAAAAACCCCCCGC